>ERZ1673743.122-NODE-122-length-128823-cov-117.818907_pt1 | contig 128823 bp, 99 predicted proteins | sample MGYA00580197_ERZ1673743 | MGnify/ENA primary metagenome ERZ1673743 (study PRJEB41218, sample SAMN15661795) | gut metagenome | host: Homo sapiens | place: Canada: London | collected 2015-08-20/2019-03-30 | study: EMG produced TPA metagenomics assembly of...
GCTCTTTCCGGCGCTCAAATGTAAGACGATATTTTTGGAAAAAGGTGACATCACCATGAAAAATTTTTCTATCAGCTGTTGTTTTTCACAAAACTTATGATTAAATTCGCGGTGAACCTAACCCACTGATGCGCCATGAATCTTATCAACGATTTCACCGCATATCTTAGCCGGGAACTCAACTATTCCGGAAACACCGTCGCCGCTTACCGCCGCGACCTGCTCCAGTGGGCTGATTTCGCCACGTCGGGAAACACAGACTCGCTCGTTGTTGACGACGTAACCACCTCCGACGTGAGGCTCTGGACGGCTTCACTCGCCAAAAGCGGCATCGCCCCGCGCTCAATCCGCCGCAAAGTGCAGTCGCTCAGGAGCTTTTTCCGGTTTCTGATGCGCAACGGCATTGTTGCATCCAATCCCGCTTCCGACATTATTCTCGCCCGTCTGCCCAAAGACCTCCCGGTTTATATAAGGCAGACCGAAACAATGGATCTCATCGACAACTCAACGATCGGAAACTCCGATTTCGAGCAGTTGCGCGACCGTCTGATCCTCAATATGTTCTATTCCACGGGCATGAGGTGCAGCGAACTCATTACCCTTCTCGACGCTAACGTCGACAGCCTGCGGCGTGAACTAAAAGTACACGGAAAGCGTAATAAAGACAGACTCATCCCTTATGGTGAGGAACTCGCTGAGATGATTGAACGATATCGTAAACTGCGCGACTCCGACCCTGCCACAGCTATTTGCAGCCGCGACCGCGACGCCACGTTTTTCGTCAGATCAAACGGTCTGCCGCTGTACCGCAAAGCCGTCTACAACATCGTACACGCCGCAATGCTCCAGACCGGAGTACATGCGCGGCGCCTCAGCCCCCACGTGCTCCGTCACAGCTTCGCCACCGACATGCTCAACGACGGCGCGCCCATCACCTCCGTCCAGCAGCTGCTCGGACACTCTTCGCTCGTCTCCACACAAGTTTATACACATATAACTTACCGGGAACTTCAACAAAATTATCAACTTGCACATCCCCGTGCACAAAAAAAAGGAGGATAATATGGATATTCAGATCAATGCCATCCACTTCGACATTACTCAGAAGCTCAACGACTTCATCGTCAAGAAAATAGAACGTCTCGTACGTCATTACTCCTCAATAACGAGCGTCAACGTTTCGCTCCGCGTGGTAAAACCCGAAACCGCAATGAACAAGCAGGCCATCATCGTGGCGGCCGCACCCTTGCGCGACGACATAGCCGCCGACAAGACCGCCGATTCTTTCGAGGAAGCTGTCGACCTCTGCCTTGAGGCCATAAGCCGCCAGCTGGAGAAAATCAAAAATAAAAACCGCCCCAGCTGAGGCATCATAAGCCATTCCAGAGACCGCGCCCTCCCGGCGCGGTCTCTTTTTATAGAAGCATTTTCACCTAAAAAACAATAAAAAGGGGTCTGTTTTGTCCGGCTCTTTTTTGGATTTGTCCGATGCAGTCTTTTGATGCAGTGAGCATCTATTAAGATGCTTTTTTGAATCAATGGATAAAAGACATCTTATACAACGCTGTCAGTCGGGAGATAGAGAGGCTTTCGGGATTCTTTATCAGACTTATCTTGCCCCCATGCATGAGATTGTGGCGTATTACATCCATAATCAAGATGCGGTATGGGATATTTTGCATGACGGCTTCCTTATTGCTTTTGCTTCAATAGATTCTTTGAAAAACGCTGAAAAGGTTGAAGCATGGCTTACCTCCATAATGAAAAACCTGTCGCTCCAATACCTGAAGGCTGAGTCAAGTCATATTTCTGTTCCCCTGTCTGATACTTCACTTGCCGACAATATCAGTGTAAACGTAGATGAAGGACAAGATCTGACTTGGGAAGAATTGGATAAGATTATCGGGAATTTACCTGAAGGCTACGGCAAAGTCTTTCGGCTTGCAGTTCTTGACGGACTCTCTCATAAAGAGATTGGTGAACTACTCGGAATCGCCCCACACTCTTCATCTTCGCAGCTTACTCACGCAAAAGCAATGCTGCGACGTATGATTACACAATATCGCTTGGAGCTGGGTCTCCTCTCAATTATCGGAATCATAATGCTTGTCTGGCACCGGGCCGTCAACCGCAGAGAAGAAACGCCCTCAACACCGATTATAAGCAGTAACACGGATAAAGAAATACCCTTCGTTACCGACTCAATTGAGAGTGCAAATTCAGCGACTGACAGTATCGAGCCAAGGTTAAAAAAGATTTATAAAGCAACCCGGTATTCTGATCTCCAACAAAATATAGCAGAGATAATAATTTCAACCGATAGCATAACGACTGTTAAGAACGACAGTATTACCAACGACACAACAAAAGTATTCCCGAATACCATAAATCAGGAAGAACTTATTGCTCAGGAAGATTTTACAAATACCCGACACGCCGAAAACCCAAATTGGTCTTTGGCATTGGCATACTCCGGCAGCATTGAGCAAAATGATTTGAACCGATACCGGATACCTAATCCCGGTGTGCCTGACGTGGAAGGCCCCTCCGGAGAAATCGAAGTTACGGAGAAAACACGTCATTATATGCCGTTGACTATCGGACTGTCAGTCAACAGATCGCTTTCACCACGTTGGAGCATAGAAACCGGCCTGCGTTATACGTTCTTGCGATCAGACTTCCTTTCGGAAAGCGAGCTGATGCACAAAGAAACAATCCAACGCATACATTACATAGGCGTTCCGTTAAAACTCAACTATCGGATATTCACATACAACGGGTTCTCACTGTATGGTCAGGGGGGCGGCGCGTTGGATATTCCTGTTTATGGTACTCAATCAATTTTGGGATATTCTCCAGAGTCAGGAACCACGAGTAAGAATTTCCTCCATATTAATGCTCCTTTGCAGTGGTCGGCAGAGGGGGGACTTGGCATCCAGTACCATTTCACACCGTCATTCAGCATATACACCGAACCATCGTTCCGATATTACTTCAATCCCGGCTCCGATATCAAGACAATACGTCATGATAAACCTTTTGAGTTCACGATGCCGGTAGGATTGAGATTTACATGGTGATTGGAATGAAAAAAGAATTAGCGGGATGCAGTCTATAGATGACAATTTCATCTATAATACGAATATCTCAACAGAGAGACAGAAACATCAAAATACAACAATGACGAATATAATCAAAGCTATCAGCAGTCTGCTTGCCGCACTGATGCTCATTTCATGCACAGATGAAACAGATGCGACAATTCCCCCCGGGATATCCGATATAACCATCTCCGGTACATTGCCGGTATTATATATAATTACTGAAAACAATGCACCTATTGTATCCAAGGAGGTATATCTAAATGCTACGTATAGACTTGATCCGATGGGAACGGAAGGAATCGAAGCTCTCGGAACTGAGGCAGAACCACTTCCAATGCAGATTCGCGGCAGAGGGCACTCGTCATGGAAAGGCGCTAAAAAACCATACAAATTAAAGCTGGAAAAGAAGACAGCCATAATGGGTATGCCTGAAAACAAACACTGGGCGTTGCTGAAACCTACCGAAAACACTATCGCAGGATTACAACTGGGGAAACTTATGGGAATGAAATGGACTCCGAGTTTCCGACCGGTCGAAGTTGTATTGAACGGCGACTATATCGGCCTGTATTTTCTTACCGAAACCATACGGATTGACGAAAACAGAGTGAATATCTATGAACAACAGGACAAGGAAACCAACCCCGACTTGATAACAGGGGGATGGCTTGTAGAAGTTGACAACTATCATGATGAAAATCAGATTACAATTCCTGAAAACAACAGATGGAACCTTACACTGCGCTATCATTCGCCAGAAGATTTGTCTGATGCTCAACTGGAGTGGCTTACCAACGAGTTTAAGACAATAAACACAGCAATCTATTCTTCCGATAAGACTTCGACCGACTGGGAGGAATATATTGATGTTGAAAGTATGGCACGTTTCTTCATATTGCAGGAAGTGATGGACAATCCGGACGGTTTTCACGGCAGTTTCTATCTTCATAAGGATATTGGTGACAACGCCAGATGGATTGCAGGCCCAATCTGGGATTTGGTTTGCTACAACCGCGAAAAAACTGACTACACATTCCGTATGAAAGTCCACTATGGAATCACTCCGCATTGGATTGGAGAGATAATCCAATATGACAGTTTCTGCCGATCGGTAAGATCGGTTTGGGAGGATGTTTATCCCGACAGGCTTTCCGAAATATACATCTATATTGATGCAACGGTCTTACCTCTTGCCGAGGCTTGGAAAAAAGATTGCGAAAGATGGAATGAAGATCCGACGCAGACAGTACAACTCAGGGCAAGCAGAATAAAAAACGCTTTAAGACGCAATATCGAGTGGTTCAACTATAATCTGCCGATAAGCGAATATGCCTCCTTACTGCAAATTACAAATCAGAAGACATTCCATTAGCCGGTCAATTTATAAGTATGTCTTGCAAATAAATTAATGTATTGATTGGTGAGGCATACGGAAAGGAATTTTTATCATAAACCATCGAAAAATTAAAGTTGAATAACATGAAACAGTTCATCAAATTGCCATTCGTTGCAGTTCTTCCGGTATTCATTCTTTTGTCATGCTCAGCTGCTGAAGATGCAGCTTTTCAGCATCCGTATCTTTCTCAACTCAGCAACACGGAATGTCTTATGAACGAAGACACTGATTTCTTACAAAGCCGTAGTGAAAACCGCAATGGTTCTTTTGAAATGGTTTTCGCCGGCAGTGTAACTAACTGCAAATTCACTTCGCTCGAATATCCATGCGATTTTGGGAAAGTAAATATCAATGTATTATACAATGATGGTGTACTGACTATCGTGGAGTACCCGTCATCGGATAATGCGGATTGTCGTTGTGAAATCGACGCCACTTTTTCAATTATGGGAATGACGGAAGATGAATTTATTCTGAAAATATATCATGGTGACATCACAGGCAACTATGACACAAACTCTCCGAAACATACCGGTAAAGTAAATATTAAGAGTGGTTCAATAACAATCCCATATCATGTATAACATGAGTCCTGCATACGCAAATTCTGCAAATCGATAATAAAAGAGAAGGCAGTTCTTAAGTTTAATTATGAACTGCCTTCTCTTTTATGCGCCCCCCGCCCAAACTAAATCAAAAATTTGACTTTTTGCAATTGTTTCACTACCTTTGTATTTGAAAAAGTGTAAACTCTTATGTTAAAACGTCTCTCTTTGATTATAGTCATGCTCACGGCGCTCGTTTCCGGCGCCAGAGCCGACACCTATTTCCAGTATCCTATTGTTCCCGACTCCCTGTCCACTCTCCAGGATCGATGCGACTATCTCGCGCGCCACTTCTGGGACTTCTGCGACCTGAAAAAGGCCTTCTCCTCAAAGCGAAAGATGGCGCAGGAATTTTCCGTGTATCTCTCGATTCTGCAGAATGCTTCGGCCGACTCGGCTGTAACTGCCGTAGACCGTTTCACCGACAAACTCGCCAAGCAGCCCGACGACCTTCTATTCCTTACCGAAGAAGCCGAAGGCCTGCTCTACAGCGACACTGCGCAGGTGTGGATCGACGAGCTGTATCTGCCGTTCGTCAACGCCGTCGTAAAAAACAAGAAAATCCCCAAGGCCTCAAAAGCGAGGTTCGAACATCAGCAGACCATTCTGTCCAACTCTCTTTCAGGCCACCGTGCCCCTTCGCTCCCCTACACCGACCGCAACGGCGTCCGGGGCAACCTCGACAACGATTCGGCCAAAGTTGTGGTGATATTTTTCAACGACCCCGACTGCAGCGACTGCAATCTGGCGCGCATAAGGCTCGACGCCGACATCAGCGCAACGGAGCTTATCGAAGCCGGAACACTGAAAGTGGTGTCGCTGTCGCTCACCGAACCCGACGAAAAATGGCGTGAGGCCGTGGCAAACTATCCTTCGGCCTGGACGGTAGCCGCCAACCCCGATGCCGACCTTACTTTCGACCTCCGGGCCGGGACTCCCGAATTCTACGTGCTCGACGCCAACCACAATATACGGTTCAAGCATCTCTCGATCAACCAGCTGCTCGACGTATTCAGGCAGATCAAGCGCCGTTAACCCAAACTTTTTGAAAGATTTTCGAGATTATGGCAAGCAACTACAATCTGCTCACAAAGATATTCCTGAAATCAACAGGATTTTCCTACACCAACATGGCGCGCCTCTTCATCCGCCTTTTCGTAGGAATCATGTTCATGCAGTTCGGCATTCGCCATCTGGTGAACTACAGCTCCCTCGCCTCCGATTTCCCGACCGTGCTCGGCATGACAAGCGAAGTCTCGCTGATACTGATGATTGTTATCGAGCTTGTATGCTCGCTGTTCATCATGGCAGGCTTTCTCACACGCTTCTCGGTGATTCCGCCCATGATTTCAATGGTAGCGGCCGAATACTACATTCTCCACGACATGCTTCCCGATGTGAGCATCTACGGTCTCGACTCAACCGATCCCGGATATCTGCCCATAATGTTCATAGGCATATACCTCTTTATTCTTCTCGCAGGTCCCGGAAAGATTTCGCTCGACTATTTCATATCGCTCTACTTCATTGCCCGCGACGGACGTCACGAAGAGGAGGAATTAGAGGAGGTCTGACATGAGAATCGCCGTTCTGATTTCGGGTGGCGTTGACAGCGCCGTGGCTGTATACCGGCTCCTCGAGCAGGGTCACGACCTGCATCTCTTCTACATCCGCATAGGGCTCGACACCGGCGAAGGCGACTGCTCGGCGCAGGAAGACATCGAGATGTGCCAGTATATCGCATCGAAGTTCAACCTGCCGTTCGACGTGGTGTCACTCCACCAGGAATACTGGGACAACGTGATGGACTACGCACTGCGCACCGTGCGCGAAGGTCTCACGCCTAATCCCGACATCATGTGCAACAAGATGATTAAGTTCGGCTTCTTCGAGCAGCGCTGGGGAAAAGAATTCGACAAAACCGCCACCGGCCACTACGCCACCACCGTAGAAGCCGACGGACTCGTATGGCTCGGAACCGCTCCCGACCCCGTCAAGGATCAGACCGACTTCCTCTGCCGCATATCTTATGATCAGCTCAGCCACCTGATTTTTCCGATAGGCGACCTGCCGAAGGCGCGTGTGCGCGAAATAGCGCTCGACACCCGCATGCCCAATGCTTTCCGCAAAGACTCGCAGGGCATCTGTTTTCTCGGCAAAATAAACTACAACGATTTTATCCGCCGCCATTTAGGCGAAAAGCCCGGCCCGATTGTTGAAATAGAGACCGGACGCAAAATCGGAGAACACCGCGGCTACTGGTTCCATACCATCGGCCAGCGAAAGGGACTCGGTCTCAGCGGCGGCCCCTGGTATGTGGTGAAAAAAAACATTCACGACAACGTAATCTACGTGTCGCGCGGTTACGACACTGAAAAACAGTACGGCGACAGACTGCATCTTACCGAAATGCACTGGATCACCCGAAACCCGTGGGCTGACAGCTGCGACGACGTCGATATAACATTCAAGAACCGCCACATGCCTGAATTCATCCCCGCAAAAATGAGCCGCACCCACGACGGCGACTACATTGTTAACTCCTCGCGTCAGGTGCAGGGCATCGCCCCCGGCCAGTTCGGCGTGATCTACAACCGCGACCACAGCATCTGCCTCGGAAGCGGCATTATAACAGGACTCTGATATGGACTACATTGAACCACGCCACCGCCTTACCGTGCTCGGAATCTCCTACAGCCAGATACAGCGCGGAGCCTACGCCCTGATTCTCGCACAGGCCGGCGGACCGATAAGGATTCCGGTCGTGATAGGAGCAGCCGAAGCCCAGTCGATTGCCATGAAGATGGAGGGCATCACGCCTCCCCGCCCCATGACCCACGACCTGTTCGTTTCGTTCGCCCACGCCTTCGGAGTGAAGCTCCGCGAGGTGTTCATTTATAAATTCGAAGACGGTGTGTTTTCTTCGGAGCTGACATTCTCCGACGGCGACCGCACCATAACCATCGACTCCCGCACAAGCGACGCCATCGCCATTGCCATGCGCACCGACGCCCCCATCTACACTACACAGAAGATTCTCGACGAAACCGGCTTCGTAATGGAATCCGACGACGATCCGGAAAAGGAAGCCGGAGGCGACGATCTTCCCCCGGACCCAGCTCCGCAGGAACCGAAACTCGAGAACTACGCCGTGGAGGAACTGGAGCGCTCGCTTGCACGCTTTATCCAGCAGGAGGAATACGAGCAGGCCGCGAAAGTGGCTGAAATCCTCAAACGAAAACGCGGCGACGCCGAATCCGGAGCCGGTTCCGCTCCGTCAGACCACTGAATCAAGTAATACCGAAAAATATTGTTATGAAAACCCTGAAAGTACGCCTCGCGGCGATGAATTTCCTCGAGTTTGCAGTGTGGGGAGCCTACCTCACCTCACTGGGAAATTACCTCATGCGCATAGGTCTCGCCAGCGACATAGGCTGGTTCTACACGGTGCAGGGCATCGTGTCGCTCTTTATGCCCGCGCTCGTCGGCATAGTCGCCGACCGCTGGGTGCCGGCTCAGCGCATGCTGAGCGCCTGCCATTTTGCCGCCGGCATTTTCATGTGTGCCGCTGCAAGCTACGCAATGACCGCCGCCGAAGTGCAGTTCGGACCACTGTTCACGCTCTACTCCCTCTCGGTGGGCTTTTTCATGCCCACCATCGGCCTGTCCAACTCAGTGGCTTTCAATGCGCTTACCCGTGCCGGACTCGACACCGTGAAACACTTCCCGCCCATACGTGTGTTCGGTACCATAGGCTTCATCTGCTCCATGCTCTTCGTAAACTTCACTCAGTTCCAGCAGAGCTACATGCAGCTGTTTACTTCAGGCATCCTGAGTTTCTGCCTCGCCGTCTATGCCCTTACAATGCCTGCATGCCCGGTAAACAAAGGAAAAGGTGCTACCCTCGCCGAAAGCCTCGGACTCAAGGCCTTCTCGCTTTTCAAGTCGAAGAAAATGGCGATTTTCTTCATTTTCAGCATGTTGTTGGGCGTGTCGCTGCAGATTACTAACAGTTACGGCAACCCCTTCATCACCAGTTTCGCCGAAATTCCCGAATATGCCTCGACCTGGGGCGCCAACAACGCCAACGCCCTCATCTCCCTGTCCCAGATCAGCGAAACTCTCTGTATACTCCTCATTCCGTTCTGCCTGCGTAAATTCGGCATAAAGGGCGTGATGCTCATGTCGATGTTCGCATGGGTGTTCCGCTTCGGATTCTTCGGCTTGGGCGACCCCGGCAGCGGCGTCTGGCTCTTCGTGCTCTCATGCATCGTCTACGGCATAGCTTTCGACTTCTTCAACGTGTCGGGCGGCCTCTACGTAGACCGCGAGACCTCCCCCGATATCCGCAGCTCAGCTCAGGGTCTCTTCATGATTATGACCAACGGTGTGGGAGCTACTGTGGGAACTCTTGCCGCCCAGGCGGTTGTCAACAGTCACGTTTACCGTCCGGGGCTCACGCCCATGCAACAGATTTCGGGCTGGGAGACATCCTGGTTCATCTTCGCCGGCTATGCCCTCGTCGTTGCCGTCCTGTTCATGATAATTTTCAAAGAAAAGAAAAACGACATGGCCATTCCGGCCTCCGAAGTGAAGAAAGCGGAGGGCATCGACTCGCCAGCCGACGGCTTCATTGAAGAATAACCCCGCTATTGTTACCGATCCATGATTCAGTTCTACGCCCCCGACATAGCCCTTAGTCCGGTGCTTCCGGAAAGCGACTCCGCCCACGCCGTGAGAGTGCTCCGCATGCAACCGGGCGACCCGCTGCAGGCCGTCGACGGCAAAGGAGGCATCTACTCCTGCCGGCTGCTCGACGCCAACCCGCGCCGCGCCGTGGTAGAGGTGGTTTCGAAGACCGTCGAACCGCAGTCGTGGAAAGGATTCATAACCGTGGCGGTAGCTCCCACCAAGCATAATGACCGCATGGAATGGCTGGTGGAGAAACTTACTGAAATCGGCGTCAACAGAATAGTGCCGGTATTGTGCCGCCACTCCGAACGGCGCGAAATAAAGCAAGAGCGGCTCGTGCGCACGGCCGTATCGGCCATGAAGCAGTCGCTCAAGGCAACCCTGCCCGAAATCGTGCCCATGACTCCCCTCGCGGAAGTCCTGGCAGCCATTCCCGATGGCACAGACCGCTTCGTGGCCTACTGCGATCCCGCCGTGGAGCGCCGAGACTTCTCGAAAGCCTACCGTCCGGGCGCCGACACTTTCATTCTCATCGGTCCCGAAGGCGATTTTTCGCCCGGAGAAATCGAATCGGCCCTGCACTCCGGATTCACTGCCGTCACCCTCGGCGAGGAGCGCCTCCGCACCGAAACCGCTGCCCTCTATGCCGTAACAGCCTGCCACGCCATAGACCGCCTCCTGCTATAATATATAATGTATATAAGATATCCTCATGAACTTTCAAGACTACAGCAACCGTCCTAACTTTTTCCTCCTCGCAGGCCCATGCGTCATCGAGGGGGAGAAAATGGCAATGGACATAGCCGAGACAATAGTCAAGGTTACTGAAACTCTCGACATCCCCTACATATTCAAAGGCTCTTACCGCAAAGCCAACCGCTCCCGCCTCGATTCCTTCACCGGAATCGGCGATCTGGAGGCCCTCCGGATCCTCGCCAAGGTGCGCGACACCTTCCGCATCCCCGTAGTGACCGACATCCACTCGCCCGAAGAGGCCGAACTCGCCGCCGATTTCGTCGACGTCCTACAGATTCCCGCTTTCCTTTGCCGTCAGACCGACCTCCTCGTTGCCGCCGCCCGCACAGGCAAAGCCGTCAACATCAAGAAAGGTCAGTTCATGTCGCCCGACGCCATGCGCTTCGCCGTAGAGAAAGTTCGTGAGGCCGGCAACTGCAACGTGGCCCTAACCGAGCGCGGAGTGTCGTTCGGCTATCAGGATCTCATCGTCGACTACCGCGGCATCCCCGAAATGCAGAAATTCGGCTGCCCCGTGATTCTCGACTCAACCCACTCGCTCCAGCAGCCAAACCAGGCGGCCGGTGTGACCGGCGGACGTCCCGACCTCATTGAGACTATCGCACGTGCCGGTGTGGCCGTAGGTGTCGACGGCCTCTTTATCGAAACCCACCCCTGCCCCGCCAAAGCGAAAAGCGACGGGGCCAACATGCTCCCCCTCGACAAGCTTCCCGACCTGCTCAAACGCCTGTCGGCTATCCGTGCAACCATCAATATTTTCGAAAACAACTGATTTGATTTATGAGATTCCGGTCATTCACACTTTTCTTGCTGCTTCTCGGCGCGATTTTCCCCTCCGATGCTAAAAACTGGCTCGACGACCCCATTACGGCTGCAATGATGAAGGCCTACGACGAACTTCTCGCCGAAGACCCCCGCGACTATGAAGTGCTCTTCCGCCGCGCCAACGAATATTACATCCACGGCGAATATCCCAAAGCGCTCGCCGACATCAACGAATGTCTGCGCGTTATTCCCGAAAGCGAGACCGACGTGCTCGCACAGGCCCACTCCCTCCGCGCCAACATATCCATGCAGACCGAACGCTACGACAACGCCGTAAACGACTTCAACGCCCTGCTGCGCATAGATCCCCAGAACTATATAGCCATCTACCAGCGGGGAACCGCCCTCTACAACCTCGGCCGATACGACGAGGCCAAAGCCGACTTCAACCTTCTCCGCCAGATAAATCCCCGCAGCCAGGAAGCCCTGTTCGGACTCGCCCGCGTGGCGGTGAAGCAGAACAACATCGGAACCGCCAACGACCTCGTCGACCAGGCCGTAGCGTTCACACCCGGTGTATCCGACGTCTACATCCGCCGGGCATCCATACGCTCCATGATGGGCAACACCCAGGGAGCCGTCGACGACTACATTGTAGCGCTCTCTACCGACCAGGTCAACACCTCCCGGGCGCTCCGCGAACTCTCGCTGCTGAGCCGTACCGACTATCCGGCCGTAATCAGCGGCCTGAGTTCCGCAATCCGCAAGGCTCCCCGCTCCGGCATGTTCTACTACATCCGCGCCATGATTGCGCAGAGCCACTGCCACTATTCCGACGCCATCGCCGACTACGACTATATACTCGACCAGCACCTCGACAGCTACCCCGGCATCAACGCCTCGCTGGCAGAATGCTACTACGCCCTCGGTCAGTACGACACCGCACTCCTCAATATCGACTTCGCCGTGGGCGCCACCCACGACAACAAGCTCTACTACGTGCTGAAATCCGACATCGAACGCACACTCGGCAACTGCGAAACCGCCCTTTCATGCGCGGAATCAGCCCTGGAGAAAGACCCTGAATACAACGACGCACTCATTGCCCAGGCGCTATCTCAGGTATGCCTCACGCAATATGCCGAAGCCTCCGTATCGCTCAGCGAAGCTGCCATGAACGACGCCTCAAACCCCTGGATTTTCATGCTCCGCGCCTGGGTGCTGCACGACTTCCGCAATCAGGACGACATCGCCCGCCAGTGCTACGAACGCATTCTCGACATGGAGATGCCGGCCACCGACGTCACCTCCTTCCGGGGCTTCGCTCTGCTCTATCTCGGTCGCGAAATCGAAGGCGACGACTGGATGGAGACAATTCTCGAATCCGTCGAGGACTACGACGGACTCATCAACTACTACGGCGCATGCTACTGGGCTGCACGCGGCGACCTCGACCGCGCATTCCGGTGCATGGAGACTTCGCTCGAAAAAGGATATGCCAACTACCACAACTGGACCCGTGCCGACCAGGCGCGCGTAAGCGTGGCGCCACTCCGCACCGACCCCCGTTTCAACGACCTCCTCACCCGCTACGCCTCGATTTTCAAGTAACACGCCGGCAGCGCTGTCTGGGATCATTATAAGAATATGTCTCAGGCAGCGCGCCGTGCAAAATCCACCTTACGCCAACTCAGAGACATCAGAAACATCAGAAACCCAGCTTCCCCTCTTCCCCAAAAATTTTATCCAATCTCAATACTTTTTTAGCTAAAATGCGGTTTTAACAAATTCATTAACATCTTTTAACACTTGGGGGGGGGTAATTTTCATTTTTTATTATATACTTTTGTAGCGTTGAACATCTAAACTCACAGTAACACCTCAGATTTTACCCTGTCGGCGCCTTTTCGCCCGCAGCAGGATAACTTCAAAAAAGGAGACTCACGAATCAACCTGATTCAGTTTTGACAACGCGACATCTTCACCTCCGAAAGGATATCCGAAAACCTTCCGGCTGCCTGCAGACCTAACCTTAAATTGAAAACCGCCATAACCGCAGGACAACAAGACGCACACCTCAAGACTGACTTACGAAACCCCTTACTGGAGCTTAGAGCAATAATCGGTAAGAACCGCCACATCCCCGCCTTTGAGGCCCGGATACGGACTGCAAATATATTAACTAAACCAAACATAAAAGCTAATGAAAGCTCTTGTAAGTCTGTTTTTGTCGGTTGCCGCAGCGCTCCCCGCAATGGGACAGGTTGCAGTCAAGACAAACCTTCTCTACGACGCTACAACCACGCCTAACATCGGCGCGGAATATGCCGTGGGCCGGCAAAACACAGTGAACCTTGTCTACGGCCTCAATCCATGGAAATTCGGCAGCGACCGCGACCACTACGCAAAACACTGGGTTCTCATGCCCGAGTACCGCTGGTGGCTCTGCACCGCCTACAGCGGCCACTTCCTCGGCGTCCACGCCATGGTCGGTGAATTCGACGCCGAACGCGCCCACCTCCCGATTCCCGGCGGATGGTTTGGCGGCGACAACCTCACCTCAGCCGTAAAACACAACCGCTTCGAAGGAACTTTCGCAGGCGTCGGCTTCACCTACGGCTACCAGTTCCCGCTCTCGCGCCACTGGAACCTTGAAACCGAAATCGGCGTCGGCTACGGCCACGTATGGTACGACAGGTACAACTGCGGTAAATGCGGCGGAAAAACCAAATCCGGTCACACCAACTACGCCGGCATCACCAAAATAGGCGTTTCCATTATGTACATCTTTTAAGGCAAGACAATCATGAGTATCAGCAAATCCTTCACCTTCCTTGTCCTCGCCGCCCTCGCCGCCATGCCGGTGAAAGCCGATGTGGCCGGATACCCCTGCAGCGACAGTATCGAGATTCACCGCGTCGGCGAGCGCCTCGACGTAAGAGCCCGGATTCTCCTCGACTCGCTTACCCTCGGACGCAACAATCAGGTCTACATCGTCCCCGTGGTCTCCGCCGGCGACAGCACCGTAACTCTCCCCGCCGTCCTCGTCAACGGCAAATATATGGACTACGCCGTGCAGCGCGGAGTCATAACCCCAACCACCGCAGCCGGCTACGACATCGCATCGCAGGTATGCCGCAACGGGCGCAGACCCCAGACGGTTGAATACTCCGCCACCGCCCCCTTCCAACAGTGGATGCTTCTCCCCAAAGCAGCCATCCGCTTCGACCTCGATGAATGCGGCTGCGGCGAGCACTACACCTCCCGTTCAGGCCTCGGCACACCCCTTGACCTCGATCCCACCGCCAGCATGACCCTCGCATTCGTCACCCCCGAAGTGACCGACCTCCCCGTCATCAAGCACGAAGGCCGCGCGAAAGTCCAGTTCGAAGTCAATAAGACCGTGCTCCACCCCACCCCATACCGCGCACGCAACGGCCGCATGATCGACAACCGCGAGCAGCTCGGAATAATCGAAGACTCCGTCCGCTACGCCCTGACCGACCCCAACGTGGAGATTTCCGCCATTAAGATTACCGGCTACGCTTCGCCCGAATCCCCCTACATCCACAACGAAGAACTCGCCTCCGGCCGCTCCCGCGCCCTCGCCGAATACCTCGCCCGCAAATACAACCTCCCCGCATCGAAGAGCCACTATGCAGCCGTTGCCGAAAACTGGGAAGGATTCAAGAAAATCACCGAAGAGTCGCGCGACATAACCGAAGATCAGCGCCGCGACCTCCTCGCTCTGATCAACGAACCCGCCTACGGACCCACCGACTACGACAACAAGGAGAAAACACTCAAGACCGACCGCCGCTTCTCGCGGATCTACAAGTCGCTCATACTCCCCGAATGGTTCCCCGAACTCCGCACCACCACTTTCCAGATCGAAACCAAGCTCAAACCGATGTCCGACCAGCAGCTTGCCGAGGTAATCAAGCGCACACCCTACCTCATGTCGCTCAATCAGATGTTCCGTGTGGCCCTCCTCTACCCTGAAGGCTCCGACGAGTTCAACCACACCATCGACACCGCCCTCAAATATTACCCCGACGACGAAGTGGCCAACCTCAACGTAGCTGTCGCCCGCATCAAGGCTGGCAAATGGGAAGGAGTCGACGAACTCCTCGAAAAAGCAGGCACCTCGCCCGAGGCCGAAAACGCCCGCGGCATGGCCGAGTCGCACCGCGGCAATTTCGACACCGCAATCGAGCACTTCAAAAATGCCGGCGAACTACCCGACGCACTCTCCAACCTCCGTCTTTTCGAAAAATAGCAGACATTTTACTATAATACAGTAAAACTACAAACCGAGGTACAATTTGTTGAACATCAGGCAACTGTATCAGCGTTCCCCGCTCGGGGGCGCTGATGCGGAAGCCACCTCTGCAACCCTTCCGCTACCTCACTTTCAACTCAGTTGAACATCAAAAAAAACAAATTTTTATAATCCATTTTTCTACTAACCAATTACTTAATCAAAAGATGAAACTTTACAGATTTCTCTTAGCAGCAGCTCCCGCCCTCATGTTCGCGGCATGCTCCGACGACAAACTTGCCGACGAGCCTGTCATTCCCGGCCAGAACATTGAGTTCAAAGGCGACGGCTTCATCGGAGTCAACATCAACCTCCCGAGCCAGATGGGACAGATGGGTACCCGCGCTGAAAATGACGTATTCGACGACGGGTCTGCCAACGAATACAATGTCAACAACGGTATGATCCTCCTCTTCAAGGGCGACAACGAAAACAACGCTGTATTCCAGGGCGCCTATCTCATCGGCAAACTTAACGAGAACAACGACGTCGACAACGACGGCATAACCATCTCCTACCAGAAAGCTATCCAGATTGAGAATTTCGACATCGCCGCAGACGAAAACGTCTACGCTCTCTGCGTTCTCAACTACGACCAGCTTATGTTTGCTCCCACCTCCAAAACCGACCGCAGAGTCCGTCTGCGCTACGACGGCGGAACACCCTTCGAAGGAAATTTCCGTCAGTTCCGCACAAAACTCACCATGGCTAAACTCGACAACTCTCCTTTCTATCAGATCACCAGCGGCCATGAAAGCAGCTTCTTCATGACCAACGCACCTATTTCGAAAGACGGCGGAGGCACTCTCCCCTGGGCTGGTCCCATGAACCCCTCCGGCAAGACCGTGACCACCCTCGCTCTGCTCGACAAAACCAAGATCAAATCTACCGAACTCGATGCCAAGCAGAATCCTGCCGCTTCGATTTTTGTTGAGCGCGCTGTTGCCAAAACTACCCTTACTACCAACGCCGGCCTAAAGATTCAGACCGCCGACATGAAGACCGCGCTCGAAATCAACAACATCAGCTGGAAGATTATGAGCAAAGAAGAGAATTCGTATGTTGTCCGCTACATGGGCTCTGACAACGGCGATGCCTTTATGAACCTCTATAACTTCAAGTTTGTAAGCGAGCGTCCCTACTACCGTTTCGCAGGCGACACCCGTATCGGTCTCTCTCACCTCCAGCCCGAGGTTCCGGCCTACAGAACCTACTGGGCAGTCGACCCCAACTATGGCGTAGATCATAAAGTTAACTGGAAAGACGAAACTGTTAATGTTTCCGGCAAAATCGGTTCCGACAATCCTCAGTACTGCCCCGAAAACACTTTCACAGTCGCCAATATGGACAGAGGCAACGCAAACTTCATCCTTATCAACGCCTCGATCAAACTCGACAAAACCAAATTCACCGACGGCAACTTCTATACCGTCAACGACGACCAGAAGCAGATCTACACCTGGGATGCAGCGTCCTCTTACCTTGAGAAGTTCATGTTTGAAGACACCAAGACTATCGACTTCTTCAAACCTTACCTGAAGAATGCTACCTCCGAGATTGACCCCGCCAATTTCATCAGCATCCAGTGGGCATATGATGAAGGCAAGACCGAAAGGGTAACTGTAAAAGACATCAATCTCAACGCTACCAACGTCAACAATTCTCCGCTCTTCAAGGACAACAACAAACCTTCGGCAGCCGAGTTCAACAAGATCAAGGCCGACATCGTAAAACGTGCAAACGATCAGTACTTCGTAGTCCGTCACGTAGGCGGCAACAACTTCTACAAGATCTACGTCAAGCACTTCGGCGACGACCTTACCCCCTGGAATGCCGACGACCACCTCACCACTGACTCCGACGACGAGATTTATCTCCCCGAAGGCACCCAGACTGCCGACCAGCTCTATCTCGGTCGTTACGGTATGCTCCGCAACAACTGGTACGCCATCAACATCAACAAGATCGGACACCTCGGAGCCGCTACCTCCTGGGATCTTATCAACGGTGAGGATGACGACGAACCCATCGACGAAACCAACAAGTATGTCGGCTTCACCGTCAATATCCTCTCCTGGGCAAAACGAATTCAGAACACTGATCTCTGATCTGTCCTGAATCCACCCTAAACTGAAATCTCCCACCGGGAGGCGGCGCTGCCATACGCGCCGCGCCGCCTCCCCTTCTTTTTCTCAATTTTTCCATCCACCACCCCATAAAGAAACAATGAACCGTTTTCTTCATTTCATTTCCGGATTTTCTGTCCTGTCGGCCGCTGCAGCCCTGTGCGCATGTTCCATGATGACCGAGGATCTCAGCGACTGTCCGAAGGGACTTAACGTGCGTTTTGTCTACGACTACAATACCGCACGTGCCGACATGTTCAAGGATCATGTAGGTCACGTGAAGCTCTACGTGTATGACGAGAACGGCAACAAGGTAGCCGAGCAGAGCGTGTCGAACACTCCCGAATCGCAGCCTCTCGCCCAATACGGTTACACTATGCACTTCCCCGACGGCACTCTTCCCGACGGCCGCTACCGCCTTCAGGCCGTGGCCATGCAGCGCGACTGGGACGAAGCCGAAAACACCCCCGGCGCAAAATACCGGAAAAACGACCCGCAGAAACACGACGAACTTTTCGTGACTCTCGACCACGACCACAACTTCATCGACGGCACCCACCACTTCCGTGTAAGCGGCGTAGCGCCCCTCGACACCCTCTGGCATACCCTCCGCGTCACCTCCGACGAACCCACCGACGGTATCGCCGTTCCACCGCTCCATAAAACTCAGAAACCATATTCCGTCTACCCGCTGGAAGACCAGTACGTGACGGTTCAGCATAGCCGCGCAACCTACGCCACCGTTTCGCTCGTGCGCAACACCAAGCATATCAACGTCGCCCTCCACCAGCTCGACGAGCACCACGACATCGACCACACCCACTACGAGGTCTACATCACCGACTGCAACACCGACATCAGACACGACAACGAAGTCGTGCCCTCCGACACCGTCCGCTACGAACCCTACAACTCCTGGACAACCCGCTTCGACAAAGACGGCATACATATCGAGGACGGCACCGACCTCCCCGCCGACTCCGCCTACCAGCGCACCGCCCACTACAACTTCATGACCAACCGCCTCGTTTACGACGACTCTGACCACGAAAAGACCCCGCGCCTTGTGGTGATCATGAAGAACCCCCGCACCCAGAAAGTGCTCGACATCGGCCTCTCCGAGCTCCTCGCCCAGGGACGCCACGCCTACCCCATGGCTAACTACTCCCCTCAGGAATACCTCGACCGCGAATACGACTACGACCTCAACCTCGTGCTCGCAGGCACCAAATGGAAATACGTCGAACTCTCTATCGACGTACTCGGATGGGCAATGCGAACCTACAACGAAGAACTCTGACCGTCTCTGATGCCCTCCGCCCCCTCCTCAGGCGGAAAAGGGTGTAAAAACATAAAGCAGAAAATCATCTTAAGTCCGATCTATCACAGTGAAACCGACAAGCCACATACTGTCACGCCTATTCTGCCTCGCAGCCGCAGCCGCTCTTACCGGATGCATCTACGACAATCCGGTGGATGAGTCCGCCTCATCCGGGTCCGGTAAGGAGACCATGCTCCTCGAGCTGAATTTCGGCCCCGTTCCAGCTCAGGGCCGCGCAAATCCTACCGGCGGAGAAAACGGCGACGGCTCCCTGGCGGGAACCGACAACGAGAACACAATTTCCGACCTCACCATATTTTTCTATGAGGCTGCCGACGGCATTTCGGCAGCAAACAACACTCCCGTAGCCTACTCGGTGTTTGTCGACGACAACATCATAAAGAATGCGACCAACGGGTATTACGTCATGGTGCCTGTCGATGTCGACGCCGACGTGCGCAACGCTCACCACGTGATTATAGCCGCCAATTTCGGTGATCTGACCAATCTTGCTACTCTCGGCGCCGTCAGAGATTACGTGAAGAGCGGCCACAGCTGGAGGACAGCCGACGTCCCGGCCAACTACACTTATTTCGCCATGGCCAACGCCGGCGACAGCCAGATTTTCAAAAAAGCCGGTACCCTGAATTATGCCGGCCAAAAATGGAACTACAGCCACTACGGTACCGCCCGACTCGAGCGCCTCGCCGCCCGAGTCGACCTCCTCTACAACTCCGCCCAATACGACCGCACACAGCAGGCGCTGAAATACAGCGTGAATGAATACACCGAGGACTGGGCCTGGGTTTACCTGAAAAACGCTCAGCTTTTCAACGTTCCCGTCAACTCATCCTATCTCATCAAGCGCACTTCGCGCGGAAGCATCCTCGGCAGCTGGATATACCTCGGCGAAGAAACTTCAGCCGACGGCATCGCCACCAACTACGTACTCGACCCGAAAACACGTCAGAAAAGCACCTCACTGAGTCTCACGGAAACAAACCAATGGTACGGCAACACCGCCGCCGGTTTAGTGGAGTACAACTACCCCTCGGTGTTCGGAGCCGGTTCGGGCAACGACATCGAAACCCTTCAGAAATATCACAGAACCAACGCCGTCAACGCCGGCTACGAGCGCTTTTTCTCAATCGGATACTCGGAGGAAAACGTGCAGAATCTCAACGCCATGACCGCGCAATACGTCACCGGATTCCTAATAAAGGCCCTTTATCAGCCCCGCAACGTTTACAAAGACGTGGATTCCTCCAATGAACCCGTCCTCAATACCGCCTACAGGGTCGGACAGAGTTTCTGGCTCGTAACCGCCCACAGCAGTTTCGAGACCGAGAAATTCTCACGCTATTATTTCAGCAACTCCGCCGCGGCAAACAAATACGCCGATTTCCTCCGGCAGAAAGACGACGACTACGTCACCGTCTCAGCCTACACCAACGGCGTTTGCTACTACACGGTATGGCTCCGCCACAGCTCCCGCGAGGAACGCTATCCCGACATTCATCAGTACTGTCCGATGGAATTCGCCGTTGTCCGCAACAACGTTTATCAGGTCGGCCTGACATTCCACGGTCCGGGCACCATATCTCCCCGCATCGACGACCCGCAGAGCATCCGGCCCGAAATCTACGTCAGAGAATGGTACTTGAGAGAACACGGACAGATTGCCATGTAATCTGCCCTTAAGGCCAGGTCACCGATTTTTTACAAATACTAAATTTTATTTTAAGAGCTACATAACCCAATGAAACGCCACCCCCGACATATCGGTATAGCCATTATGCTCGCTTCTGCATTTCTCACCGGCTGCGTGGAAGACAACGGCATGTGCACCGACGGCCCTGACAATCCCGCCGGTGAGACCGTCGACGGTGAACTTCAGGACATCACCTTAAATCTGGGCCCCGTGGAGAACTCCCGGCTCGGGTACGAAGACAATGCCTTGTCAAACGAGAAAATCCACGACTACTGGATTGCTTTCGTAAACTACAACGACAACAACAAGGTGGTTGCCACTGCCGATGTCACACTCTCCAGGCCTTCCGACGCCGACGTGGTCAACATAAAGGTTCCCAAAGGTTCCTACTACGTCTACGCTTTCGCCAATTTATCGCGTGCCACGGTATGCCGCGAGCTCGGCATCAATGTTTCGAGAACACGGGTAGGCGGTACATTCCCGACGCTCGACGAAATGAAGGCCACACGCATTATGTATGCCGACGGCGGCCGGAAACTCGATTCGTCGTGGGACATCACCGCCAATATTCCTATGACGGCATGGATGACTGCTCAGGTAACATCCGTGACAAATCAGGATTTCAACATCGGTCTGTACCGCATGCTCGCCAAAATAGAATACAGATTCACGGCGGTAAGCACCAGGAAAATAACGATCAATTCCCTTGCGATAGGCAGCATAACCGACTGCGCGATTCCTTTGATCACAAACACCAACACCTACCTGGGAGTTCCGAACAGCGAATTCAAAATCACCTCTTACGAAACCGCCGAAATCAACATCAATCCCGGTGGAACAGGCAACCAGATTCCTGCCGGCGATAAATCGAAGACCGTATCCGGCCACTTCTATGTTCCTGAAAGCCTCGCAGGCGGCAGTGGGTTTCTGCTAACAGTAGGCTACACACGCGACAACGGTACCGAACGCTTCGACTATGCCACAACCTACGATGAATCGGCCATCACCCGCAACTCTATTCTTCGCATACCTATTGTCATTACAGATTATAAGGTGACTGTCGACCCGATCGTCGGCGCTCCAATCGGCGGTTATGCCCCCGAGGTGGAAAACATCGATGAATACGGAACCAGCGTATCTTATATTGGCGCTACCGACGCACGCTTCAGAATCAACATCTATCCGGTCGACGGCGGCCCGCGCCTTAGGCCGAGCGCATACACCCTTTCATTCGAAAGCGGCGCCGATGCAGCCCTTTTCGAAGAAACTCCGGCTCTCGACACCTCAACCGGCATTATCCGCTGCAAACTCAAAAACCTCAACCTGACGGCCAGACTGAAAATCAAAATTACATTGAAAACAACAGGCCAGTCTTACATCCGCGTTGTAACGATCAAAAACACCAAAAAGTGACTGCATAACCAATATACCGGAAAGCCTACAAATTCAGTAACTGATGAAACACTTAGCCAGACATATCCTCGCCGCGGCGCTGCTCCTCGGAGCGTCCGCTCCCGCCTCCGCTGTCGGCACAAAACTCTTCACCGCCTCCGCAGTGGAGTCGATTAACGCTTCAACCGGCGTAAGCAATCAGAACGGCAACCGCAACAAGCTCTTCGACAACAACAAAGCCACGGAAGTTACGTTCAGTTTCCCCGCCGGCACGTCCGATCCCGTCTATGTTCAGGTCAACCTCAAAAACGCCGTTTCCATACCCGCAAACCGCCTGATTTCGGTCATGACCGAGCGCGGAGCGAGCGGCCCGGACGGTCCCACCTCGTTCAAAGTCGAGATTTCAAGCGACGGTACCGCCTGGCGCTCGCTCAATACCCAGAAGAGCGCCACTTACGCCAACTTCCTCTACCGAGGTCTCGGCACCCGCGAGTTCTCCGAGCCTGTACCGTGTTCCACCGCCGCAGCCGTGTCGTTCAAACACGTGCGTTTCACCCTCATATCAACATTCTCCAACGCTGTCGACGACTCTGGCACCCGACACTTCACCATGGCCGAGCTCAACCTCATCAGCCACGCCAAAGGCGAGGATCTCGATAACACTTGGAAAACCAACATGCTCCTGAAGAGCGACTATATCCAACAGCCCACAGGCCAGGGAATGGCGGGTGCAACCGTCATCAACGACTTCAGGTTTGTCAACACCCGTGGCATAGCCTCTCAATACCGCCACACCACCTTCAACTCATATTGCGACTGGGACAACTGCTTTGACCTCAACGGCAAGTGGAAAAAAGATCTCGCTCAGCTCAACAGCGCTGAAATCACCCCTCCCGACTACAGTTACCTCACCAATTCCGAAGATACCCGCATAGCTGCCGGCCAACACCGCCAGCGCACCCACGTGACTGAGCACATAGTCTACGCCATGCCAGGCGAAATGGTGCTCCTCATCCCGAATTACGGTCTCCCCGCCTGGAACGGCAGCTACTCCATCGACTTCCGCCACTGGTACAACTACCGCACCGGCGGCCATGTACTCGGCCCGAACGGCGAGCGCCTCCTCGATTTCCTCATGGACGGCGACCAGATTCATTATAACCAGAGCTACGGTTTCTTCGGATTCACAGGACTCGAAACCGAATTCTGCAAACGTCCGAACGACAGCGATAACACCGGTTGCCGTAATTTTGACTTCTACGGTTCCGCCGCGACTTTCTATTACCCCAAAGATCCTTACACCGACCCCAAGGACGCAATCACCTTCAAAAACAGCGCCGGCAATACCGTCAGCGAATACGTGATTGCCGCCGACTTCGGCCACAAAATCAATGTAGGCGGAAATCTCACTGTCGATTTCGCCAACAAAACCATCAACGAGCCCACGGTGAACTACCGCCACATCTTCCGCATACGCAACGGTAAGGAGATCGCCGATCAGATCTCCGGCTCGAAGGCCAACGCGGAAAAATATCTGCAGGAGCACACCAAGCATATCACCGCCCGCGCCGGCGTGATGTTCCAGACGCGCCTGGAGTTCCACAACACAAGCTGGCAGCGAAACACCATCCCCGGCAATTACTACTACAAGAAACCCGACGGCTCCTATGGCCGCATCTACGGCACAAAACTTCAGGTTCAGGTGCTCGACACCATTAACCCCACCTCAGCTGCCGATAATATGTTCTACTTCTTCGGCAGCGCGAATATCCCGATCAAAGCGAAGAAAGGCAGTATTTACTACAGCCTCAACGGCGACAATCAGAGCACGAACGGAGAACTGTCGGTAGACCGTTTCGTACGCGCAGCATCCGACAAAACCGTGAAAGGCCGCTTCCTCGTGAAACTCGTGGGACTCGACCGCGAGGGCAATGAGCTGAAAGTCTACGGAACCGACATGCCGGTGGTCGTAGAGGCTTTCGACATCAACTTTGTCGACGAAAATAATGCCTTCCTCGTTACGGAGAGCATGCTCAAAAACCGACCCTCCCTCCGCCACGGCCGCGATCCGGAGATTGAGCGCCAGTACGGACGGCCCAACAGCGTGATTAATTTCGACGAATACGCAGCCATGCTCCCCTCGGGAAATCAGGCCAACGACTATTATTCTCTTATTGGCGGTCATCCGGCGTGGAAATGGCCTCTCAGCTGGGATAAATCGCAGTATTCCTGGACTTACAACCAGGAAGGCTGCCACAGTACTTACCGCATAGTTGAAAATTCGCTCTCCACTCCCTGGCACGGCGCCACTCCCGAAACCGGACTCTGGGACCGCAAGCATATCGACACCGGAGGCAAGCAGCGCGGTCTCTTCTACTACGTCAACGCATCCGACGACCCCGGTATCTCAGCTAAGCTCGACATCAACGACATCTGCCCCGGCGGCGCCGTAGTGGTTACCGGATGGCTCTCGGAATTCTCGCAAAGCTATGAGTACGCCAACCTCGCCGTCAACCTCGTCGCGGTGATGAAAGACAAGAGCCGCAAGAATATCCACACCTACACCACCGGCTACGTAACCGAAGCAGGATTCGGTCTGCCTTCCAATATCGACAACGCCGGCAAATGGATGAAATTCTACTGCCGCTTTATTCCCAACCTCTCCGACGCGGGCGCCATCGCAGGCAACATCGACCACTATGAGGTAGAATTCGACAACAACTGTACCGGTTCGCAGGGCGCCGACTACGCCGTCGACGATCTCCGTGCCTACGTGATCGGCCCGCGCGTCTACCCCGAGCAGACCGCTCCCCTCTGCGACGGAACCTCGCAGACCGACGTGAGAATCAACGTTCCGTTCGAAGTCCTTCTCCAGAACCTCGGTCTCAGCCAGCGCACCAACAGAAAGTGCTATTTCTACTACACGATCATAGACAAGGCCCAGTACGATATGTCGAGAGTCCGTCCTTACGCTACCCACGAGTCGGCTCTCAGAGCATCGATGATGGAAATGCCCTACAACGGCACCGACCCCTCTAAATTTGCCATGGCGACCTTCTTTACGCAGTATAATAAAAATGCGAAGAGGGACGACAAGACCTTCAACAAGCTCTCTAAGCGAACCGTTGACGGCGAGGACTATCTCTCGCTCATCTGCCATGCCAACGCCGGCCAGTTCTCCTCTTCGAAAGGATATCAGGTACTTGTCTACGCATCCACTTCGCCAGACTTCGACCGCGACGCGCCTCACCTGAGTTTCAACGTGCCCGGTTCAGACAAATGCGCCTTCTTCGGCGACCTCGATATTAAATCCGCCAGCCAGATCTACATCGACGGTGTTCCTGAATCAAACAACGACGTATATCTCTGCAAAAACCAGCGCCCGATGGTGCAGGTCAAGCTCCTCGGCCGCAACAACAAAACCAACGAACTCGAGCAGCTCGACAACGTGGCTTATCTCGACTGGTACGACGGTTCACTCGCCAACTTCCAGACGGCAAGCTATCAGGGCACACGTCTGATGGAGGCTCTCGCCAAATTCCGCGAGGTATACAAAACCTCGGCCAAAGTCGACGAACCCGTCCGCGGATCCTATACCGCACCGATGCAGAACTGCCTCAGGCATTTCGCCGACTATCCCGTGTCGAAACTCAAACTGAGCCAAAGCTCCTACGTGATGGGCGCCGTTCAGAACAACGATGCTCTCACGGCCATACCTCTGCCGCTCGACGAAGCTGGCTACACCGTCTGCACCTCGCCTGTTGAAGTGCGCTTCCACGCCTCCAAGGACTCTCCCGTGGCTCAGGTCGGCGCTACCGAAATCAATTATGGCAACATCGAGGATGTGGGAATCCGCCTGTATCTCCGCGACCTGAGAGATATCAACGGCAACGGCAACCAGCAGCTCAACATACCGCTGCGCGACTTCACCAGTCCCTCAAGCCAGCTCTACGGCTCCTACTCCGTAAATGACCACGAAGTTTACCTCGTGGGCACCAACGACCCGCAGTACATTTCACTCAAGGATGGCAGCGATACCGAGGATCCTATGCTTTCCGTGGGCCGCTTCCTGACCATCAGCAAGGATTACGTATCGATCAAGCTGAGGAAAGATTTCATCTGCAAGGAAGGTTACTTCTACAAGCTCCGCATCAACCTCAAGCCCGGCGGAGACAATGCCGACAGCTTCTGCGAGGGCGGCCTGGTGGTGACCCTGAAGATTGCGTCTGAGTACTCTGCCTTCAATCCGCAGGGCGACGAAGTGCAGTGGTCCGATGACCGCAACTGGGAGAGAGTATACCCCTCCGACATCAATGCCTACAACGGGGGTGCCGATATGGACTCCCTTTTCAGAGGTCAGAAAAACAACTTCCGTTACACCTACGCTCCTATGCCCCGCTGGTCGAGAACAATAGTAAAAGCCGGCAAGTATCAGCCCTGGGTACAGCCTTTCACCACCACCGAAGTTTCCATCAAAACCTTCGGTACCCTGCGCAAACCTTACTATACGCCCGGTTCCGGAGCACGCAACCAGTATAGCATCCTCGACCTGAGAGGCTCAACGTTCGAGCACCCCATCCAGTACGAGATGGTAGCCGACGGCGCCTCCAAGAACAACAATCCCTTCAACTGTATCCCCTTCGCACTAAGTTCTGCCTATCAGGTCTATCTCGAACCAAACGGCCGCCTCTTCGGTCAGGAGAACTTCAACTACACGAGTTTCTTCTACGACATCGACCTGATGCCTTACCGCTGGTACACCCTCTCCGTTCCCACGCAGGAAGTGGTTGCAGGCGACTTCTACACGAGCAAGACAACAGCGCGCCCGACCGGTCAGCTCTTCTGGTATGACAGCTGGACTTCCTCCAACAACGACCGCTATGCGCCCGCCGTATACCAGCGCTCCTGGAACGCCCTCTCGAGCGAGCTATGGAGCATCGGCTCCACAACTGCCACCAATGTTGCGGCAAAGGCCAAGGTCAACACCTGGAGCGATGTATTCAACCAGGTCGACGCCAGATATGAGCCCACCCACGGCTTCTCGATCTATGTCGACCCCTCCGAAATGCCCTCCACCTACATGCAGAACAGCCGTATTACATTCCGTCTGCCTAAGGGCGACACTTACTACGACTACTATCAGGAAGGCGCGACTGCCGGCGACAAGCACGTGGTTCTCAGCCGTGCCAAAGACTCGCAGTACCGGCTCTTCGATCCCACAGGCAACCACACCCCCATCAGCTCGAGCAAATACTCGAAACTGTTCCTCGTAGGCAACCCGTTCGTAACCGACCTCGACATGAAGAAATTCCTTGAAGCCAACAAAAACCTCATCGAGCCCAAGTACTGGATCATGACCGAAGGCAATCAGATTGTATCGGTTATGGACGAAAACGGCACCATCTATTCCAACAATGTGGCCAACTCGAGCAGCAACGGCGGCAGCGTGGCTCCCATGCAGGGCTTCTTCGTGCAGACCAAGAACGCTCAGGGCAACCTCAACCTCACGTTCAACAGCAGTATGATGACCTACACCGCCACTTATAACTATAATAACAGACTGAAAGCTCCCGCCCGCAACGCCGACGGCGCAGGAACCGATGAAAACGCCGGAACGCAGGATTCCTCGCTGCTCATCACCGCCCTCAACGGCGACGGCGATGAGGTTTCGGCAGCACTCATTGTGACGAATCCCACCGCTTCCGACTCATTCGTAGGCACCGAGGACGCCGAACTTATTCTCGACTCGGAAATGAGTTCCGGCTCGCAGATCTTCACCGTGGCGTCCGACATGGCAACCTCGGTCAACATCCTCAAAGAGATCAGACGCACAGAACTCGGTGTTGTGGCAATCGACGACAACGACGTGACAACCCTGACCTTCTCCGGCGCCCTCGCCGACGGCACCTACGTGCTCATCGACGCTCTCGACGGCACCGTCAGCCCGATTACCGAGGACTTCACCTACAAAGTGAAGGGCACCCGCGGGGAGCTCTACATCGGCAAGGCTTCCGACCAGACCGGTCTCGGCGAAATCTCCGCATCGTCGATCAACGTGATGCAGGGCGCAGGCGAGATTACGGTGACCACCACCGAATCGGGCCTTGAAATCGAGGTGTTCGACACACTCGGACGCTCCATGGCAGCCGTTTCGACCGGAGAAAGCTCCGCCACAATCCAGCTCCTCCCCGGCATCTACGTGGTGGCCGCAGCCGACGGCGTCAACAAGGTTTCACGCAAAGTCATTGTAAAATGAATCTCCGCATTCTGACAATATCAGCAGCAATCATCGCCGCCGGGGCTCTCTCCCCCGCCCCGGCGGCCGAAGAGAACACCCCGGCAGCCGGAGGCCCCCGCCTCCTGCTCAGTGCCAAGGAAATCAACTTCGGGCTGGTTGAACGCGACTCAGAACTGAAGGGCTCGGTGGTCATCACCAACAGCGGAACAGAGCCGCTGGTCATCTTCAACATCTCGTCGGGATGCTCGTGCGCCCGTGCAGGCTGGAAAGACCTACCGCTCGAGCCGGGAGCCTCCGACACCGTAAGCGTCAGCTTCGACACCCACGGGCGCAGCGCGGGCGAGTTTCAGAAAATGTTCCGCATCCGCTCCAACGCCGAAGAATCGCTCGAGGTGTTTTTCGTAAAGGGAAAAGTGAAACGCTCACCGTTTTACAACAACTGAAAGAATCAGACTGAATTATTCCAAATCAAAAAATATGCAGACACGTAAGAAGTTATAAACTTCCTGATTGTTTCCTACGGGAAACATGAAAGCAGCGCGGCATCGTGAGATTCTGCGCTGCTTTTTTTGTGTGTTTCTCCTCGTGTGTTTCTCTGTAGAATGTTATTCTGTTCGTCGGGAGCAAAGATATGGAGCCGCCGGAGATGAGACATCACAGATCCACACTATTACATGCAAAAATTGCCGCTTCGCGGCGTTTTGCATGTAAATCCATGTAATCCGGGTTGTTTTGACGAAAGTAATGGCTTATCTTTGCAATATGGATCCTCGTTTGAAAATTCTCACCGGGCAACAGCGCGTGGCACTGGCGCGCCTCGTAGCCGACACGATTATTTCCGACAAAATCATCGACGATGTCGAAATCGCCATGTTCGACCGCATTTTCGGCAGCGAAAGCTCGCGCGGACTCTTCGAGGCGGCGCGTCACTTGCCGTTCGCACAGGCACTGAAAATATTGCGCTGCATCCCCGGCACCTCCTCACCGCCGGATCCCGCTCCCGCAACTCTGCGCCGCCGCATAGCCCGCAACGTTACCGGAATCATTGCGGAGGTGAGCCGCGCCGACGGCATCTGCGCCCCTCAGGAGGCGGCGCTGCAGCTCGCCATGAACTGCTATCTGGAAGGAAACGATGATCAGGAGCCGGTCTACGACGTTGTGTCGTCGCGTCTCACCGACATTTCCATAGGCCACCGCTACGTGCTCTACGCCGACTTCAGCGGCAGTGCGCGCAGCGAGGAAGCCGACAAGGATTTCACGGTAATTTCAGGACTTCTGGCGTCGGTAGGATTCACGTTCATCCATATTCCCCGCATAATAAACGAATTCACCGGAAAGGGCAGAGAGCATTTCCGCCGCATGGCGCGCTACATGTTTCCCGACATAGTGCCGGCTCGCGTTGACGAAGTTTACACGCGCCTCTCCTCCGTGACCACACGGAGTTTCATCACCGATTACCTCAACCGGCGCCTCGGACTCGGTATCGACACCGGAACGCCGTCGCTCGTGGTGATGGCAGGCACGTCGAGCGTCGCTTCCGACAGTGTTTCCGCTCCGGGAATGCCGGTCGACACCTACGCCAATTTCCTTAAAATCCGCCTGGCGGCCCGTCGTATAGTAAGCGTGGCGGCCGAATTCGTGGAGAAATTCAACTCCTTCACGAGCTACAATCTGAGTTTCGGGTTCACCCGTCAGCCGGGACGACTCCCCTACTACGGCATCCGCAAAGCCTTTTTCCGGCTCGTGGCGCTCTCCGCCGACACTCCTGAAACCGCAACAATCTCCATCGACCCGGCCTCGGGCACTGCGGCCATAAACGGACGCCAGCTCAACCTCTCGCCGGCGCGCACTGCTCTCTATGTACTCATAATCTGCCTCTCCGCCACCGGCGCCGGGCTTCCGCTCGGCGCTGTCTACGCAGCACTCTGTCAGGAGAAAAAAGAGAGAATACAGCGGCTCTACGAAACCGTCTACAGCTTTATAAGCAACTCCGCATCCCGTCGGCTGCGTCCGCTCTACCCGGGCGTGACGAACCGTCTGAGCGAGATACGGCGCGAGATAGCGGCTGCCGCCCCTGCGGCCAGTCTGCCGCAAGTACAGGTGAGCCGCGGCGACCATGCACGGGTGCTGATTCCGGTGCAGAACGTAACAGCCGGCTCACAAAAAATCACCGACCATCCCCTCTTCGCAGTGTTTGAGAAGGAGGAGGACCACTGAGGTTTCTAAGGCCTCTAAGGTCACTAAGTAGTTAATGTTTTAACATTTTTTAGTATTCGGGGGGGGTAAATTCAAATTTATTATATAATTTTGCGACGTTGAACATCTTTAATGACATACATCAAAGAGAATCAACTCTGCCGCCTTCCCATAGCTGGCAGGGTGATTCTATATATACCATAATCTACAAACCTGAGAGCTGAAACCTACAAACCTAACATAAAAAAACATATATCCCAAAGGATCAGAATTCACAGTTCAGCGGCGCAGCCGCTGATAATATGCGGAATATCAGCGAATTGTGCAAACGCGATTCAATGCTGTTTACTTAAGAGCGGTAGTCGCTAAAATTTGTTCCGCGGCTTCGCCGGGTTCGAGGCGTCGCACTTCCGGTGCTCGCCTCGATTCTTTTGGGGAGGATGACGCGGTTCCACAACTCCGCTTCGCTCCGCAATGGGTTAAAGAAATCTCGCGCCTCACGGCGCTCCGTCGCAGCGTATCAACGGAATCAGGGATATAGCATTAATACACAGCGATTCAACTGATTAGTACGGACGTGATTCTTCACGTCCACCTCGCCATATTCGCCCGATAAATGCATTTCTCGCGGTGGACGCGAAGAATCGCGTCCGTACTAATCAACTTAATAACTGCACATTAAATACTAAAGCCCTGATTCCACCGACACCGCGCTTACGACACGGTGCTATTCCTTCTCCTTCGCGTCGGCGTCGGGGGTGGATTCGGGGGCGGAGGGATCTTTGTCGTCTTTCGGCACGTAAGGAGGCGGCGTAGGTTCGTCGCCTGATTTTTCGGCCAGACGCTTTGCGTCGCGCTCGGCCTGAAGCTGCATTATCTCCTCAGTGCGCGATTTCCAGCGGCGTTTTCCGAAAATCTTCACGAGATCTTCGGCATACATTACCTCTTTTGTCAGCAGAGTCTCCGCAAGTCTGGCGTGACCCTCGCTATGTTCTGTAAGTATTTTCTTGGCGCGCTCATACTGCTCGGCGATTATGCGGCTGACCTCCTTGTCGATTTCCTTTGCGCGCTCTTCGCCGTAAGGCTTCGAGAAACCGTATTCGCGTCCGGTCGAATCATAATAGCAGAGGTTGGGGAGCACGTCGCTCATGCCGTAATACACTACGATTGCGTATGCCATCTTCGTAACCTTCTCAAGGTCGTTGAGCGCACCGGTTGAAACCGTTCCGAGCACCAGCTCCTCGGCAGCGCGGCCGCCAAGGGTCATACAGATCTGGTCGAGCAGAGCCTGCACCGGAGTAATCTGCCGCTCCTCCGGCATATACCATGCGGCTCCGAGCGCCATGCCGCGCGGCACGATCGACACCTTCACCATTTCGTTGGAATACTCGAGGAACCAGGAAACCGTGGCGTGGCCGGCCTCATGGATGGCAATTGCCTTTTTCTCGTCGTCGCTTATAATCTTCGAGCTGTGCTCCAGGCCGCAGATAATGCGGTCTATGGCAGCCATAAAGCTCTCGCGGTCTACGCTCTTCTTGTTGTTTCGGGCTGCTATCAGAGCCGCCTCGTTGCAGACGTTGGCAATGTCGGCGCCTGAGAATCCGGCGGTCTGCCGCGCCATGAGGTCGACGTCGACCGAATCGTCGGTCTTGATATTGCGCAGATGCACATTGAAAACCTCTATTCTGTCCTTCAGCTCGGGAAGGTCGACCTGAATCTGACGGTCGAAGCGTCCGGCGCGCAGGAGCGCCTTGTCGAGGATGTCCACGCGGTTCGTTGCGGCGAGAATAATCACGCCGCTGTTGGTCCCGAAGCCGTCCATCTCCGTAAGCAGCTGGTTGAGAGTATTTTCACGCTCATCGTTGGCACCCATGTTGGGATTCTTACCGCGGGCACGTCCTACGGCGTCGATTTCGTCAATAAACACGATACAGGGAGCTTTCTCCTTGGCCTGACGGAAGAGGTCGCGCACACGCGAGGCGCCCACTCCGACGAACATCTCCACGAAATCGGAACCCGACATGGAGAAGAACGGCACGTTGGCCTCGCCGGCCACTGCTTTGGCCAGCAGAGTCTTGCCGGTTCCGGGAGGGCCCACGAGGAGGGCGCCCTTCGGAATCTTGCCTCCGAGGTCGGTGTAACGCTGCGGATTGCGGAGGAACTCCACAATCTCCTTTATCTCGGTTTTCGCCTCGCTCAGACCCGCCACGTCCTTGAACGTGACGTTCGTGCCTTCGTCCTTGTCGAAAATCTTCGCTTTCGACTTTCCGACATTAAACACGCTTCCGGCACCGCCGCCGTCGCGGCCCGACATGCGCTTCATCAGGAAGAACCACAGCGCGATTATGAGAATAAAGGGCCCGAACGACCAGAGAAGCGCCGAATAATCACTGCTCTTCTCGTATTTCACCTCGCCGTTGAATTTGCCGTCGGTGCGCCAGGCCTCTATCTGATCCTGCACCTTGTCGGCCGACGGGATGTCGGTTTCGATGCGTGCCACCACGCCGTCGCCGGCCTTAAACTGCTTGTCGTTGAATACCTTCGCGGCGAGCGAGTCGTTGAGCACCGCTTCGGCGCGGTTCGTATTGGTGAATACAGTTATCTTGGTCACTCCTCCGGAGCTGACGTATTGTTCAAATTTGGTGTAGCTCACCTCCTTGGTGAGCGAATTGTCGTCGAGATACAACATCCCCACCAGAAAGACCAGGATTATGGCATAGAGCCAGTAGATGCTGAAACTGAAAGGGCCTTTCTTGCCGGGTTTCGGCGACTGAGGGTTTGGAAAGTTCATATAGCGATATGGATGTGTGAATTTTTATATAACCGCACTGTCAGGCATGGTCAGGGACATCAGTCGAGATCGGGAATCTCCTCAATGGCAGCGTCGCTCCAGAGTTCCTCGAGATTGTAAAGGCGGCGGTACTCGGGTAAAAACACGTGAACCATCGTATCGCCGTAATCAATCACAATCCACTGCGAATTGGCATAACCGTCGTAGTCGAAAGGTTTTACACCCTCTTTTTCGAGCATGTATTCTCTGACGCTGTCGGCAATCGAAGCCACGTGCATGGTCGATGTCCCCTCGCAGATGACAAAGCGCGGAGCCGGAGCTGAATCGAGTTCGCTCATGTCGGCTACGGTAATGCGGCGCGCCTTTCGCTCCTGAAGTCCCTCTACTATGCGTGGAAGCAGGTCGGTCTTGTTTTCTGTTTCTGTCATATAAGTTTTAACACCTTGCGAAAATTATTGTTTGCTTTATTGCGTTATTGAACCCGATTTACTATTTTTGCTATCGGTTTCCATACCAAATTGCAAATTTAATCAAAAAACAATTAACCACCAACTGAACCAGGCAAATGGGATAATTGTTATCTTAAATAACGGAATTATTAATAAATCTATCAATATCAACGCAACACCCTAAAACTTAAAAAAAATGAAAGATCTTAAAGGAACAAAAACCGAGAAGAATCTTCTCGAGGCTTTCGCCGGTGAGTCGATGGCACGCAACAAATATACCTATTTCGCATCGAAGGCACGCAAGGACGGCTACGAGCAGATAGCAGCCATTTTCGAAGAAACTGCCCAGAACGAGAAAGAGCACGCCAAACTGTGGTTCAAGCTTCTTGAGGGCGGCGAAATCCACGACACTCTCACCAACCTCGGCGAAGCAGCCGCAGGCGAGAACTTCGAATGGACCGACATGTACGACAAGATGGCCAAGGAAGCCGACGAAGAGGGATTCCCCGCAATCGCTGCAAAATTCCGCATGGTGGCAGCCATAGAGCGTCACCACGAGGAACGCTATCGCAAACTCATCGACAACATCAAGGAAGGAATCGTATTCTCCCGCGAAGGCGACACCATCTGGATCTGCCGCAACTGCGGTCACGTTGTGATCGGTCAGAAAGCCCCGGAGGTATGCCCCGTATGCGCTCACCCGAAGAGCTTCTTCGAAATCAAACCCGACAACTACTAATCGGCGTATAACCGAATTCTATCCCGCCGGGGAGACTGCGCTCATGCAGTTTCTCCGGCGATGTTTTTATGGGTTCCGGAATGGTTTCGGGTGACGGACGGCCCGCTGTTTTCGGGGCTCTTTGCGGAGTGGCGGCAGGAAGCTGAGGCTGAACGGCGGATTCAACGGCCTCAGTTCTGACAGCTTCGGCAGCGAGGGCAGCTTTCTTAGCAGCTTCCCTGCGACGGCGGCCGGCGGCACGGGCTGTTTCAGAGCGGCGGATGGCGCGGTCAAGGTCGGGGAGCAGGCGGTCGAATATCACTTTTGCTTTTCTTCCCAGGCCGGTCGGTTTCCCCTCGGGTTTGAGATAGTGGCGCACGGCAGTCACAACCTGCTTGAAAGTAAAGGGATCGATTTTGCATCCGGTCATGGAGTCGATAACGTCGGAGATGATAATACGGTAGGCGCGGTCTGATACGCGGCAGGTCGTTTCTTTTTTAATGTTTTTCATAATGTGTGTGTTGTTTATTTTCTGCAAAGATAATACAGCATTACCCGGAAAACATTGCGATAATGTCGCATTTTTCAGTCCGGGTGCGAAATTTTTTGGCAGGAGAACAGCAGAACAGGAGAATAAGCTGATATACAAGGCAGTAGAGCCGCTGCGTTTAAGCCGGCAAAGGCAATGTTTTTTAGCGGAAAAGTATGGGAAACGCTTATTCGCCCGCGAGCGCTAAGTGTTGCCGGCGGCAGAGCCGCCAATAGTGCGGCAACGCCGCACCTCAACGATAGCCCCGTGCAAGCGCCCCGTAGGCGGCGCGCAGCTCGGGGTATGACGACCCTCCCAACCATTACGGCGGCGTAGCTGCCGGTCTCTGACGGAAAGATCGGCAGCTACGCAGCCGATTTCTTCTAAACTCCTGTAAACCACAAGCTGCGCGCACCTACGGAGCGCTTGCATGTGGCTAACATTAAGAGGTTGTTTAAAAACAAATGTGAAAGTCGGAGTCCATTTTCCCGAGGTGGATTTCTTCCTCGACAAGCTCGGAAGCGGCAAGCCGATAACGGGATGAATTGAAGGAGTAATGCTGTAGCATTATGACTGAAATTCAGCACGAAAGACGCCCGGGAGAATGGATGCGAAAAAGCATTTTTAAAGCAATCTTTAAACCGAATAATATGTATAAAAAGATAAAAATAAGTTGCCATAAGTCGCATGGATGTCTTTTTGGCTCCCCTGTCCCTAATCTTCAGTCACAGTGCTACAGCACTGCTCCTTCAGATTATGAACAGGTTAGCGCAAAAATCCATCCACTCCGGCTTCACATTTGTTATTAAACAACCTCTAAGTCGCTGCTACGCAGCGATATTGGCGGCTCTGCCGCTAACTTTTAACCTTTTTTGTTCTCTGTCTTACATCACTCATACCTCATCGAGGAGGCGGGCGAGAGTGTGGCGATTATGCGCGAGGGGAGAATCAGCACGAGGGCGGCCACTGCCACCACGGCTAAGTTAAGCCCCAAGACCCACCACCAGTTTATTTCGGCGGGTACGTAGTCGAGGTAATACGCTTCGGGATTGAGCGGCAGCAGGTGCCACTGCCTCTGCACTATAATCAGCCCGAGGCCGACAGCGTTGCCTATGGCGAGACCGCGCACTACCAGGCGCTCCGCCACTATGATAAACGTGCGCTCAATCAGCCTGTTACCGGCTCCCAATGCTTTCAGTATTCCTATCATGCTCACGCGCTCCAGTATGATAATGAACAGGCTCGAAACAAGCGTGAGTCCCGCCACGAGTCCCATAAGCAGCAGAATCACCACCACGTTGGTGTCGAGCAGCGAAAGCCAGTTGAAATACAGGGCGGCGGTATCGTGGACGTTTGCCACTGTATAGAGCGTCCGGTCTGTGGTGCCGTCGTAATAGCCCTGCATAAGAGCCGACGACAGAATACGGCCGCACTCATCTATTTCCTCATCCGACTTAAGGCCGGTTATCTCGATTGCCGAACCGGTGTCGGGCCCGAGCCCGCACATGCGGCGCAGCATCTCAATGGAGCCAAACACGTAGAGGCCGTCGTAATCGCCGAAATGGGTGTCGTAGATGCCCTTCACGGTGAGACGGCGCGCGCGCGGCTGAGCGCCGTTGAAAAAATAACCGTAAATGCGCGAGCCCACCTTCAGGTTGAGCTGCCTTGCCACGGTTTCCGACACCACTATATTATATAAGGTGGAGTCGGCGCTGAAATCGGGCATCGAACCTCTGGTAATGCACGATTCTATAAACGGTGCGCCGGCATCGGACGACAGCCCTTTCAGCAGCACTCCGGTGAAAGCGCTGTCGGTTTTGAGTATGCCCGGACGCCGGGCTGTCAGTGACATTCTGGCATCGGGTGGCAGAGCCGACTCCACGATTGCCTTCAGCTGCGGAGTGAACCGCACTATGGGAGCATCGGCAGACTCGTCGGCAGCACCGGCGGCGCGGGCCGTCTGAGCCACTATGGTGAGCTGCGAGTCGAACCCCATCACCTTCTCTCTGATCTGGTGCTTGAAACCGAGCATTACAGCCACCGACACGAGCATCACTGCCATTGCGAGAGCTATTCCCGTAACGGCAATCACCACGCCGGCCGACCGCTTCGAACCCGATGCGGGAGAAAGCCTCATGCGTCCTGCCAGGAAAAATTCCACTTTCATAATTGCGCAAAGTTAATCAAATTCCACGACAGTTTTTCACCATGGCACGGAATTTGTGTTCAACTTTATATGACCATTGTTTGTTGATTTTTAAAGAGTGTGGTTAAACAAAACGAATCTTCCAGACGCGGCCACCTCTCCGACAACGTTATAACTATTTAAAAAATTCCATATGAATTTCAACAATTTCACCATCAAATCGCAGGAGGCTATCCAGAAAGCGGTCGAGATAACCAAGGGCAGCGGCAACCAGGCTATCGAACCGGTGCATCTGCTCAAGGGAGTGATGTCTGAAGGCGAGTCGCTGATCAATTTCCTTTTCTCGAAGGTCGGCGCCAACATTCAGGGTCTCACCCGTCAGGTCGACGCCCAGATTGCCTCGTTGCCTAAAGTGAGCGGCGGCGAGCCCTATCTGAGCCGCACGTCGAACGACGTGCTCCAGAAAGCTCTCGACATCTCGAAAAAGCAGGGCGACGAATACGTTACTCTCGAAGCGCTGCTCCTGGCCATATTTGAAATCAGCTCCCCCGCTTCTACCATCCTCAAGGACGCCGGACTGAGCGAAAAAGAGCTTCAGAGCGCCATCGCCGAGCTACGCAAGGGCAAAAAGGCGACCGACCAGAGCGCCGAGGACACCTACAACGCCCTGTCGAAATACGCCATCAACCTCAACGAGCGCGCCCGCGAAGGCAAGCTCGATCCCGTAATCGGCCGCGACGACGAAATCCGCCGCGTGCTCCAGATTCTGAGCCGCCGCACCAAAAACAACCCCATGCTCATCGGCGAGCCGGGCACCGGCAAAACCGCAATCGCCGAGGGTCTGGCCCAGAGAATCGTGCGCGGCGACGTGCCCGAGAATCTGCGCACAAAACAGATTTTCTCACTCGACATGGGCGCTCTCGTTGCAGGCGCAAAATATAAAGGTGAGTTCGAAGAGCGACTGAAAGCAATCGTCAACGAAGTTACCGGAGCCGACGGAGAGATAATTCTCTTCATCGACGAAATCCATACCCTCGTCGGAGCAGGCAAGGGAGAAGGCGCCATGGATGCCGCCAATATCCTCAAGCCGGCGCTCGCCCGTGGCGAACTCCGCTCCATCGGCGCCACGACTCTCGACGAATACCAGAAATATTTCGAGAAAGACAAGGCTCTCGAACGCCGTTTCCAGAAGGTAATGGTCAACGAGCCCGACGAGGCCAGCGCCATCGCAATCCTCCGCGGCCTGAAGGAGCGCTACGAGAACCACCACAAAGTCCGCATCCGCGACGAGGCGATTATAGCCGCCGTAACCCTCTCGGAACGATACATTACCGACCGTTTCCTTCCCGACAAGGCTATCGACCTCGTCGACGAGGCCGCTTCGAAACTGCGTCTTGAAATCGACTCCGTGCCGCAGGCTCTCGACGAGATTTCGCGCCGCATAGCCCAGAAGGAAATCGAGCGCGAGGCCATTAAGCGCGAAGGCGACAAGCCCAAGGTCAAGGAAATCGAGGCCGAACTCGCCCAATTGCGCGAGGAGGAAAAGGAATACTCCGCCAAATGGAAGGCCGAGAAAGAGCTTATCAACAAGATTCAGCAGAACAAAATCGACATCGAGCAGCTCAATTTCGACGCCGAACGCGCCGAACGCGAAGGCGACTACGCCCGCGTGGCCGAAATCCGCTACTCGCGCATACAGCAGAAAGAAAAAGAGAACGCCGACATTCAGGAGCAGCTCAGGATGATGCAGGGTGAAAAAGCTCTGATCAAGGAGGAAGTTGACTCCGAGGATATAGCCGATGTGGTTTCGCGCTGGACAGGCATCCCCGTCAACAAGATGGTTCAGACCGAAAAGGAGAAACTGCTCCACCTCGAGGCCGAACTCCATAACCGCGTGGTCGGTCAGAACGAGGCCATCACCGCCATCGCCGACGCAGTGCGCCGCTCGCGCGCCGGCCTCAACGACCCCCGCCGCCCTATAGGCTCGTTCATCTTCCTCGGCACCACCGGCGTAGGCAAGACCGAGCTTGCGAAGGCTCTCGCCGAATATCTGTTTGACGACGAAAACATGATGACCCGAATCGACATGAGCGAGTATCAGGAGAAGCACTCCGTGTCGCGTCTCGTAGGAGCGCCTCCCGGATACGTGGGCTACGACGAGGGCGGACAGCTCACCGAGGCTGTAAGGCGCAAACCTTACTCCGTGGTGCTCTTCGATGAAATCGAAAAAGCCCATCCCGACGTGTTCAACATCCTGCTTCAGGTGCTCGACGACGGCCGTCTGACCGACAACAAGGGCCGCATGGTCAACTTCAAGAACACCATCATAATCATGACCTCCAACATGGGTTCCGCCGTTATCCGCGACAATTTCGCAAAAATGACCCCCGAGAACCGCGAGGAGACCATCGAGAAGACAAAGGGTGAAGTCCTGGAGATGCTCAAACAGACAATCCGCCCCGAATTCCTGAACCGTATCGACGAGACCATAATGTTCACTCCGCTCAACGAGAAGGAAATCGAAGAGATTGTGGGCCTTCAGATAAACTCCGTAAAGAAAATGCTGGCGCGCAACGGCGTGACGCTCGAAGTTACCCCCGCCGCCATGAAGTTCCTCGCCGAAGAGGGCTACGACCCCGAATTCGGCGCCCGTCCGGTAAAGCGTGTCATTCACCGTCTGGTGCTCAACCAGCTGTCGAAAGACATCCTCGCCCAGAAAGTCGACCGCGAGCATCCGATCGTGATCGACGTGAAGGACGATCAGATAGTCTTTACCAACTGATTTATCAACACACACTATTTTTCAATTATTTAATTACATTATTTAAAGCGCGTTATGAAAAAATTACTTTATTTGCTCATGGCTCTCCCGGCGCTGCTGCTTGCATCGTCGTGCAGCGATGACGACAGCAAGAATCTTCCCGACGTCTCGTTCCAGATCACCTACTCCGGCGCTACGGACGTAGACGACATTCTCTACGTGGTTCAGGGCGACACCCTCGCTATTGAAAGCATCGAAGTTACTCCGGCTCCCGGCACCAAACCCGCAAGCCTCGGCGCCACCGTCTACTATTGGGATTACGCACCCGTAGGCTCGACTATGATTGTGCCTTTCGGCATGGATTTCGTTACTAAAAACGTGCCTCTCGGCCGTCATCTTCTCCAGATCCGCACCTCCGTGCTCCAGGTCGACAAGGCCATAGCTTTCGCTGAATTCGCCTACAGAATCATGGTAGTTGAATCGGCAACCGACATTCCTGCCGGCTCGCAGACCGTACAGGGAGTGCTTACCCCCGATCCCAAGTACCGCGACGAAATGGAATAACCCCCCGCCGGCAATCCAGATTCTACATAGCCCCACGGCCGACGCTCACCCCGAGCGCCGGCCGCGCATTTTTCGCAGATAACTTGCGGATTATTTGCGACGGAGCGCCGCGAGGCGCGGGATTTCTATAACCCACCGCGGAGCGAAGCGGAGCCGTGGGACAGCGCCCCCCTCTCCCCATCGAGGCGGAGCGCCGCGAGGTGCGACGCCTCGACCCCGGCGAAGCCGCGGAGTCCACCACTGCAGCCCTTTAACATAGCAATATGTCGACAACATCACGAATACAGCAGTATTTTTGACAGCAATGGAGGCCAATTATTAAAAATATGCACACAAAACAAATATATTTAATATAATTTAACACAAATCACCTCTCTAATCGTGAAATAATGTTTAGTTTTGCCAAAAAATTAGTAACACCCGATTCTCAGGGTTCATTATTCACTGCAATCAGCATTATTTTTAATCCATTAAGCATGAGAAAAATTTTACTCCCGGTTTTCGCTTGCGTATGCGGTACAATGGCAGCCGCTACCGCTGTCGGCGATACGTTTGATTTTGAACAGATTACCTATAAGGTAACCTCAGAAACAGCTGCCGAAGTCAGCAAGGTTCCTTATACTATCACCGAAAACATCACCATACCCCAGACGGTTACCGACGCCGACGGCGCTTCGTATACCGTGGTCGGCGTTGGCGAAGAGGCGTTTTACTACTCGAAATCATCCATTATAACCATTCCCTCCACGGTTACTTACATTGACGATATGGGCTTTTACAACTGCGCCCTTTCATCTATCGAGCTGCCCGCCGGTCTGACCAAAATCGGGCGCTATGCCTTCGGCTACACCAAAATTTCATCTATCGAAATTCCCGAGGGTGTTGAGTCGCTTGGCTACAGTGCATTCTTCCGCTGCGACAACCTGATGACTGTAAAACTTCCTTCAACATTGCGCACTATCGAAGGCTCATGCTTCTACAAAGCACCTTTCACTTCCATCGAACTTCCTGAAGGACTCGAGACGCTTGAAAATAACGTTTTCATGCAATCTAAACTCGAATCAGTCACCCTTCCTTCAACCCTTCGCACTTTAGGCGAGGGCGTGTTCTATAAGACTCCGATCTCCTCCATCGAACTCCCTGAAGGTCTCGAGGAAATCGGCAACGAGTGTTTCTACGACTGTCCGATTGCCGATATAACCCTTCCGGCATCGCTCACCACCGTGGGCGCCGGCGCTTTCTCCGGAACCAATATCACCGAATTCAAGGTTGCAGCCGGCAACAAGTCGCTGACCGTAGAGGATGGCATCCTTTACAATGCCGACAAAAGCCTGCTTCTTGAATTCCCCGCAAAGAGCACCATTACCGAACTGACTCTCCCGGCAGCCACCCTCGGCATCAGCGGCGAGGCTTTCGACCGCACCGGCATCCAGAAAGTAACTGTAGGAAACAAATTCCGCGCTATCGACGAATTTGCTTTCTGCCAGTCGAAACTGTCGGAAATCAATATGCCTGAGAGCCTCGTATATATCGGCGAGCAGGCATTTGCCGAAACCAATCTCACCAAAGTGGTTCTTCCTTCAAATCTTCCGCTGATTCAGGACGCTGTATTTGCCGGATGTAAATCACTCTCCGAAATCACCATCCCGTCGTCGGTAAAGGAGATCATGATTCGCGCCTTCTTCAACTGCACATCGCTCGTAACCGTAAACTGCTATGGCGCCGTTCCTCCCGCAATCGACGACTGGTACGACGATTATGAAGCTCCCTTCTACAATTTACCGTCGTCGGCTGTTGTAAACGTTCCCTCAACTTCCCTCGACGCCTACAAGAAGGATTCTTACTGGAGCAGTATGTTCTCCGCATCGCAGTTCGTAGGATCGCTGCCCGGTGTGCTCACTCCTGCATCAATCACTCCTACCGACGGCGATAATGTTGCCACCCTCGAGTCGATTGTATTCAAGTTCGACAGCGATGTCACCATCGTCAAGTCTAATCCTGAGATCGAGGTTATCGAAGGCCGCCTCGCAGCCGGTGTGCCAATCGGAAACAAAGTTGATGTTGACCAGTGGTACCTCGTCCAGGAGGGCACCGACGGCGCCAAGCTCTTCCCCACCGACTACGACGGCTACACCAGTCCTATCAATCTGGAGCGCGGCAAGAACTACTACATAACCATCCCCGCAGGCGTAATGAAAGATGCCGCCGGCTCGCTCAACGAGGCCATGACCATCTACTACGCCGGCGACTGGGAAAAACCCGTTGTGAAGATTGAGAGCATAACTCCCGCCACCGACAGCAACATCGAAGCTATTTCAACCATCAGCTTCACTTTTGCCGAAAAGGTAAGTCTCGTTTCTTCGAAACTTTCCGACATTGAAGTTATAAAGGGCGAACTCGTTGACGGCGAACCCACAGGCACCACAATCCCCGTTGAGCAGTGGTGGGCTGTTAACGGTAATACATCCGGCACTTCGCTCGGTATCTTCGCCGGCGACGAATACGACGGTTACGCAATGCCTGTCAGCCTTGAACCCGGCGCCGACTACTACGTGGTTCTCCCCGCAGGCCTCTTCCGCCTCGTTTCGAGCTACAGCACTGTCAGCGACCGCATCATCCTCCACTACACCAACAATCAGAGCGGCGTAGAAATCATCGGAGCCGACAACCTTAATGCTCCCAAAGAGTATTACACCATCGACGGTCGCCGCGTATCAGAGCCTGAAGCAGGCCGCGTATACATTGTCCGTCAGGGCAATAAGGTTACCAAGCAGATTATCCGCTAATTGCGCATAGCTTATCAACTATTATACGGCCGACGCTCACCCCGAGCGCCGGCCGTGCGTTTTTTTCACAGATAACTTGCAGATTATTGGCGACGGAGCGCCGCGAGGTGCGACGTCTCGACCCCGGCGACAGCCGCAGAGCACTCGGGCGCTTTCCGAGCCTATTTGCCACCCTGGCATTTTGTAACTACTGTCTCTATTTATTTTGCACTTTTCCACTCTTTTTGCTTTTTCCATTGCATTTAGCTGCTACAAATATTAAAAATCGAATATTTTGAATTTTTCTTTACATTTTATTATACAGCTTCAGATTTTTTTGTAACTTTGCGTCTTTAAAACCGGAGGAATCCGCTTAACCGTATGGCTGAGATCAAATTCACAAAGATGCATGGCATCGGCAACGACTACATTTATATAAACTGCATGGAGTCGACGGTCGATGACCCGGCATCACTCTCCCTCAGACTCAGCGACCGACACACCGGAATAGGCGGCGACGGCATAATACTGATTCTCCCATCGGAAAAGGCCGATTTCAGAATGAGGATTTTCAACGCCGACGGTTCAGAGGCGAAAATGTGCGGCAACGGCGCGCGGTGCGTCGGAAAATATGTAGCCGACCACGGATTTACCTCTTCACAGCGCATAACGCTCGAGACCAACGCCGGAATCAAAATCCTCGACCTCCACCCCGGAACAGATTCTAAAATCAAAACCGTTACGGTCGACATGGGCCGTCCCCTCACCCGTCCCGAAGAAATACCCGTAGTATTCAGCGGAGACGCGATGATCGAGGCTCCCGTGGCAACATCGTGCGGAGAACTGAGACTCACGGCCGTGTCGATGGGCAATCCCCACGGCGTGGTGTTTGTGGATTCGCTTGCCGCCTTAGATTTCAACAGACTCGGGCCGGAACTCGAGAACCATCCTATGTGGCCCGATCGCGCCAACATTGAGTTTGTGGAAGTAATATCACCATCCGAACTCAGAATGAGAGTATGGGAGCGCGGCTCGGGCGAGACAATGGCGTGCGGCACGGGAGCATGCGCCACTGCGGTGGCCGCGGCGCTTACCGGCAGAACCGGACGCAAAGTGAAAATACACCTCCGCGGCGGTGATCTCGACATTGAGTGGCTCCCCGACGGCAGAGTGATGATGACCGGACCTGCCGCCGAAGTGTTTAACGGCACGGTTGAAATATGATTCATTTATTAAGGTAAACGAGAGATGTTCAGAATCAACGACAATTTTACTAAACTTCCGGAAAGCTACCTCTTCAGCGAGGTGGCGCGGAGGGTGGCCGCCTTCGTGGCATCCCATCCCGGCGCCGACCTTATCAGAATGGGGATAGGCGACGTGACGCGCCCCGTATGCCCCGCCGCCATCGAGGCGCTGCACCGCGCGGCCGACGACGAAGCCGCCGCTGCCACCTTCCACGGCTACGGGCCTGAACAGGGCTACGCCTTTCTGCGCGACGAAATAGCCCGAAACGACTATGCCGCCCGCGGCATCGACATCGACCCTGATGAAATTTTCATAAGCGATGGCGCAAAAAGCGACACCGGAAACATAGGCGACATTCTCGACAGCGCCAACATAGTGGCGGTAACCGACCCCGTCTATCCCGTCTACGTCGACACCAACGTAATGGCCGGCCGCGGTGGCGAAATGCTCGACAACGGCCACTGGAGCCGGATAGTCTATCTCCCCTGCACGGCCGAAAACAATTTCGTACCCGATCTGCCCCCGGTTGACCCCGACGTGATATACCTCTGTTATCCCAACAATCCCACCGGCACGGCGCTCACCCGCTCCCAGCTTGCCGTATGGGTGGAGTACTGCCGCGACCACGGCGTGCTGCTGCTCTTCGACTCGGCCTATGAGGCTTACGTAAGGGAACCCGACGTTCCACGTTCCATCTACGAGATTTCCGGTGCGAAAGAGGTGGCCATAGAGTTCCGCAGTTTCTCCAAGACTGCCGGATTCACCGGCCTGCGCCTGGGCTACACCGTTGTTCCAAAGCAGCTCTCCGGCCTCGACAGCCAGGGCCGCAAAGTGCCGCTCAACCCGCTGTGGCGCCGCCGCCAGACCACAAAATTCAACGGTGCGAGCTACCTGACCCAGTGTGCGGCCCGGGCACTATACTCGCCCGAGGGGCAGCGGCAGGTGAAAGAGACTGTCGACTACTATATGGAGAACGCCTCGATAATGCGCCGCAGTCTCACCGAAGCCGGCTACGAGGTGGCCGGCGGAGTAAATTCGCCATATCTCTGGATAAAGGCTCCCGACGGCATGACCTCCTGGGAGTTCTTCGACCTCCTTCTCGAAAAATACAACATCGCCGGCACCCCCGGCAGCGGCTTCGGGCCGGCCGGCGAGGGCTATCTGAGGCTAACGGCCTTCAACTCCCTCGAAAACACCCGGGCGGCGATGAAACGTCTGACAGATAATTAACACGACCTATTCACTATAAAAAAACATCACTTTAAAAGATTATGTCAATGCTTCGATTCAAAGTTGTGGAAGAGGCCTCGAACAGAAAGGCTGTTCCCGTTGAAATTCCAAAGGAAAGACCGGAAGAATACTACGGAAAGTACGTGTTCAACCGTAACAAAATGTTCGAATATCTTCCCCGCGAGACCTACGAGGCGCTCATCAACGCCATCGACAACAAAGAACCCCTGTCGCGCGAAGTGGCCGACAGCGTGGCCGAGGGCATGAAACGCTGGGCAATCGACAACGGCGCCCGCCACTACACCCACTGGTTCCAGCCCCTTACCGAGACCACTGCCGAAAAGCACGACGCCTTCATCGAACACGATGGAAAAGGCGGTGTGATCGAGACCTTTACCGGCAAGCTCCTCGTTCAGCAGGAACCCGACGCATCGAGCTTCCCCAACGGAGGCATCCGCAACACCTTCGAGGCCCGCGGCTACTCCGCATGGGACATCTCCTCGCCAGCGTTCATCATGGACAACACTCTGTGTATTCCCACCATCTTCATATCCTACACCGGTGAGTCGCTCGACTACAAGACTCCGCTGCTGCGCGCCCTCGACGCCGTCGACAAAGCCGGCACCGCCGTGGCTCAGTACTTCGATCCGAAAGTAAAGCACGTTATCTCCAACCTCGGCTGGGAGCAGGAATACTTCCTCGTTGACGAAGCTCTCTACGCCGCTCGTCCCGACCTCGTGATGACCGGACGCACCCTCATGGGCCACGAGAGCGCCAAGAACCAGCAGCTTGAGGATCACTATTTCGGAGCAATCCCCTCGCGCGTGGAAGCTTTCATGCTCGACCTCGAGATTGAGTGCCACAAGCTCGGCATTCCCGCCAAGACCCGCCACAACGAGGTTGCGCCCAACCAGTTCGAGCTCGCCCCGATTTTCGAGGAGACCAACCTCGCCAACGACCACAACATGCTCGTGATGTCGGTGATGGGTGAAGTTGCACGCCGACACAATTTCCGCGTGCTGCTCCACGAAAAACCCTTCGCAGGAATCAACGGCTCGGGCAAGCACAACAACTGGAGCCTCGGCACCGACACCGGCGTACTGCTTTTCGCTCCCGGAAAGACTCCTAAGGGCAACCTCCAGTTCATCACTTTCATTGCCAACGTGATGGCCGCCGTTTACCGCCACAACGCCCTGCTCAAGGCTTCGATCATGTCGGCCACCAACGGCCACCGTCTCGGCGCCAACGAGGCACCCCCTGCCATCATCTCCATCTTTACCGGCAGCCAGCTCGCCGACATCCTCACCAAAATCGAGAAGAGCGACAAAGACGAGCTCATCGCCATGGCCGGCAAGGAGGAACTGAAACTCGGAGTGTCGCAGATACCCGAAATCCTCCTCGACAACACCGACCGCAACCGCACCTCGCCCTTCGCCTTCACCGGCAACCGCTTCGAGTTCCGCGCCGTAGGCTCAAGCGCCAATTGCGCTTCGGCCATGATTGCCCTCAACGCCGCCGTGGCCGAGCAGCTCGCCGACTTCAAAATCAAGGTCGACGGCCGCCTGGCAAAAGGCGAGGATCTCCACCACGCCCTGCTCGCCGAAATCAAGACCCTTCTTCAGGAATCGAGCGCAATCCACTTCGACGGCAACGGCTACAGCGAGGAATGGAAACAGGAAGCCGCCCGCCGCGGCCTCGACTGCGAGACAAACGTGCCCCGCATCTTCGACGCTTATCTCCGTCCGGAATCAATCGAAATGTTCAGGAAGACCCATGTCATGACAAAGGTCGAACTTGAGGCACGCAACGAGGTGAAATGGGAAATGTATACAAAAAAGATACAGATCGAAGCCCGCGTGCTCGGCGACCTCGCCATCAACCACATCGTGCCGGTGGCCACGCGCTACCTCTCGATTCTGCTCGACAACATGGTGAAAATCCGCGAGCTGTATCCCGGCGAGAAAGGCATCGAACTCTCCTCTCAGGATTCTGCGAGCGTGGAGAAAATCATGGCCCACACCGCCGCCATCCGCGAAGGTGTGCAGAAGATGGTCAACGCCCGCAAGGCCGCTAACCAGATTGAAGACGAGCGCGAGAAAGCCATAGCCTACTCCGAGACCGTGGCACCCTGCCTCGACGAAATCAGATACCACATCGACAAGCTCGAACTCAAGGTCGACAACGAAATGTGGCCGCTTCCCAAATACCGCGAACTCCTGTTTATCAGATAAACAGACCTAAAGACTTCAACAGGTGTCCGGATTTAATCCGGGCACCTGCTTTTTCCTTCCACAATCCGACGACGTTTTTCAATGGAACAGCTGAAGCACGAGTGCGGTGTGGCGCTTATACGCCTGCTCAAACCGCTCGAATACTATAAAAAGAAATACGGAACCTATCTCTACGGCATCAACAAGCTGTATCTCCTCATGGAGAAGCAGCACAACCGCGGCCAGGAAGGCGCGGGACTCGGAGTGGTGAAACTCCACGCCGATCCGGGCGAAGAATACGTTTTTCGCGAAAGGGCGCTCGGCCCGGGTGCCATTCAGGAAATTTTCGACAGCGTACGCCGCGGAATCGGCCATCACGACCTCGGTAGCCTGACTCCTGAGGAAATCGAACAGAGCGTTCCCTTTTTAGGAGAGATCTACATGGGTCATCTGCGCTACTCCACCACCGGAAAAAGCGGAATCTCCTACGTGCATCCCTTCCTGCGGCGCAACAACTGGCGTTCGCGCAACCTCCTTATGTGCGGCAACTTCAACATGACGAATGTCGACGAAGTTTTCCGCTCCATCGTGGCCCGCGGACAGCATCCGCGGCTTTACAGCGACACCATAGTACTGCTCGAGCAGCTCGGCGACGCCCTCGACAAGGAAAACCACCGCATCTACCGCCAGTATCGCGACACCCTCGTTGATCCGCAGCTGAGCGCCGCCATAGAAGACAATCTGAACCTTAAAAACGTGCTCGCAGCCGCAACTCCCACCTGGGACGGCGGATTCGTGATATGCGCCGCCACCGGTTCGGGCGACATGATGGCTCTGCGCGACTCCAACGGCATCCGCCCGGCATTCTATTATTTCGACGACGAGATAGTGGTTGTGGCGTCCGAACGCCCCGTGATCCAGACAACGCTCAACGTGCCCCGCGCCGCTGTCAGCGAGCTCGCACCCGGAAGCGCCATTATCGTCAGCAAAAACGGCACCGTGGAGGTAGCCGACGTGCTCGGCGAAAAGAAAAACTGCCGCTGCTCGTTTGAGCGCATCTATTTCTCGCGCGGCAGCGACGCCGACATCTACCGCGAGCGCAAACAGTTAGGGTGCAACATCGTTCCGGCCGTAATGAAAAGCATCGGCGGAGACCTTGCCCACAGCGTGTTCTCATTCATCCCCAACACTGCCGAAGTGGCTTTCATAGGTATGGTGACCGGTATCGAAAAAGAGATGAACCACCTCAAGCAACGCGAAATCCTCGAGGCGTCAGAAGCGGGGCAGCTCACCCCCGAGCTCCTCAACGAGATCATAAACCGCACCATCAGGGTGGAAAAAGTGGCTATAAAAGACATCAAGCTGCGCACCTTCATAGCCGAGGGCGAGAGCCGCAACGATCTGGCAGCCCACGTCTACGATGTAACCTACGGCATAATCGAGAACTACAAGGACAATATTGTGGTGATCGACGACTCTATTGTGCGCGGCACCACCCTGAAACAGTCGATTTTAAGAATGCTCGACCGTCTGCACCCGAAAAAAATCGTAGTGGTGTCATCGTCACCGCAGGTACGTTACCCCGACTATTACGGCATCGACATGTCGCGTATGGGCGAGTTCATAGCCTTCCGTGCCGCCGTGCAATTGCTCCGCGACACAGGCCGCGCCGACATACTCGACGAGACCTACCGCCGCTGCAAAGCCCAGCAAGGGCTGCCGGACAGCGAGATAGAAAACTGCGTGAAGGCAATCTACGCTCCTTTTACCGCGGAGGAGGTTTCGGCGAAAATCGTGGAAATGCTTACTGCCGACGGCGACATCCACGCCGAGGTCGACATCATCTACCAGACCCTCGAAGGGCTGCATCAGGCAGTGCCCTCCTGTCCCGGCGACTGGTATTTCTCAGGCGACTACCCCACCCCCGGAGGAACCCGCCTCGTGAACCAGGCATACATCAACTTCTACGAGGGCAACACCGACAAGCGCTGAGCCAGCGCCCCAAGGAGGCTTTTGCCAAATAGCTAAAACCCTGTAAGTAAGTAGGGGCGCTATACTTAGCGCCCGATGAATCAAAAGCAATTTCCCGACACGGGGAGAATATGACGCCTAAAGAAAATGTGAGGTCTCAGCGGGCGCTAAATATAGCGCCCCTACAGATCTCTCATATTCAATGCTTTTTAATATATTTTCACGACACACGGGATCGGATTATTTCCGGAATTCGTAGACGGTCTGAGGCATGTTGGAGTTGGCCACGTGGACGCGGACGCCTTCGGTTGTAGGGAGATTCCACACAGCCGCCATATTCCACGACGCATAGTAGTTGTGGTCGTAATTGTCGGTGCCTGCGGGCAGCTCGTGGTGGACGTAGAGGTCGGGGTAGGCGCTGCCGAGTGTGGCAGGGTCGGCACTCAGGCGGAATATGCGCGGATCCTTGCTGAAAGTGAGGCGGCAATGGAGATTGACGTAGGTGCCGCTGCGCCACAGACTGAGCACGTAGACCTTGTCGCGGTTCCAGTCGGCCATCTCGCTCATTTCGGTCTCTACCACGTCGCCGCAGTTTATAAGCGAGGCTCCCCGGAGAGTGATGTTGCCGGATGTATAGGGTTTGCCGCTCTCGGGAATGTAGACTATATAGAGACGGTCGCCCTCCTCGAGGTCGTCGCTTTTGAGTTCGCCCTGAGCGGCGAGATTCACCACGGGCGAATCGTCGACCTGCTGAAACGAAAAGCGGGCGCGGCCGCCGGCATTGCCGTCGAAAGTCACGATATCGGAAAGCGACATCTGCACGGGGCCGTCGACCGTATCGTCGTTCACGCTGCACGATGCGGCAAGCAGGGCGAGTGCAGTCCAGTATAAGTGTTTCTTCATATTATCTGTCCGTCTTTCATGTATATGATGCGGTCTGAGTCGGCAGCAAGACTCTCGTCGTGGGTCACGATGACGAATGTCACGCCCGTATCGGCCCTAAGCTGAAAGAAGAGGTCGTAGAGCTCGCGGCGGTTGTGGCTGTCGAGACTGCCTGATGGCTCATCGGCGAGGATTACGCGCGGGCCGTTTATGAGCGCGCGGGCCACGGCGGAGCGCTGGCGTTCGCCGCCCGACAGTTCAGACGGGCGGTGCGTGAGCCGGTCGGCCAGACCGAGCCGGGTCAGTATCTCCGCCGCCCGTGCCATTGCCTCGCGGCGCGACACGCCGCCGATCATAGCAGGCATGGCCACGTTTTCGCAGATTGTGAATTCCGGCAGCAACTGATGGAACTGGAAAACGAACCCGATATTGCGGTTGCGGAAACGTGCGCGGCGTTCCTCCTTCATGGAGGCCACATCGTCGGTTCCGCCATACACCACCTTGCCGCTGTCGGGCCGCTCGAGCGACCCGACAATCTGCAGCAGAGTAGTTTTTCCGGCGCCTGAAGGCCCGACTACCGAAACGAACTCACCGTCGGCAATCTCGAGAGAGATGTCGGTGAGCACACGGAGATTTCCGTAGCTTTTGCTTACGTTGCTGACGGAAATCATCAGATGGAGAGGCGGCGCAGCGTGTCGAGGAGCTCGCGGTTGATAGGCTTGTCGTTTTTGATGGCCTTCGAGAATGGCACGTAGACGATTTCGTCGTTGCGGACGCCGATCATCACGTTGCGCTGATCCTCGAGCAGAGCGTCGATCGCAGCTGCGCCCATACGCGAGGCAAGTATGCGGTCGTGGGCCGTGGGAGAGCCGCCGCGCTGAAGGTGTCCGAGAATCGACACGCGCACATCGTAGCCGGGATATTCGTTTTTCACGCGCTCTGCCAGAGCCATGGCACCGCCGGTGACAGGCGATTCGGCCACAAGCACAATCGACGAGTTTTTGCTCTTGCGGAAGCCGTTCTCGATGAGTTCGGCAAGCTGGTCGACCTCAGTCGATATTTCGGGAATGATGGCGGCCTCGGCACCTGAGGCTATAGCGCCGTTGAGCGCGAGGAATCCTGCGTCGCGGCCCATGACCTCGATAAAGAACAGGCGCTCATGGCTGGTAGCGGTGTCGCGGATTTTGTCGACACACTGCATTATGGTGTTGAGGGCGGTGTCGTAGCCGATGGTGGTATCGGTGCCGTAAAGGTCGTTGTCGATAGTACCGGGCAGACCGATTATGGGGAAGTTGAATTCGTTGGCGAAAATTCTCGCGCCGGTGAGCGAACCGTCGCCGCCGATAACCACGAGGGCGTCGATTTCATGGCGCTTCATGTTGTCGTAAGCGAGCTGACGGCCTTCGGGAGTTGTGAATTCCTTGCATCGCGCGGTTTTGAGGATAGTACCGCCGGCCTGAATGATGTTCGACACATTCTGAGTTTTGAATTCGGCGATTTCATCGGTAATCAGACCTTTGTAGCCGCGGTAAATGCCTTTCACTCTCAGACCGCCGAAAATAGCGGAGCGGGTGACTGCGCGGATTGCCGCATTCATACCGGGGGCGTCACCTCCGGAGGTGAGGATGCCCACACATTTTATTTGTGCCATATCTTGAAATTGTTAGAGTATGTCTTATGATTCCAAACGCAAATTTACGCAGAATTTCTTTATGTTCAATTTTTTTAGCGGTGATTTTCCGTCACCGGTCACGGCGTATAGGCTCGTCGAGAGGACTGCGGGGAGCTACGGGAGCTGATTTCCGGGCCGACGGCTTTTTCTTGCGGTGGCTGCCGCGGCGATTATGCCGGCTGGCGGCGGAATCCCCGTAAAACGGCTCACTGACTGCAGCTGCAACCGCTGCGGTGTCGGCGGAAGGTGGCTCCGGAGCGGGGCCATGACCTATACCGTTGGCGATGCCTATGGCAATTATCAGAATTACGAGAAGGAAGCCGAGCGCGATGAGTCCGCGGCGTTCCCGCGAGGTGAAATTCATTGTATGTCTGTTGTTTAAATAAATCGTCCCCGGCTGCGTCTTGCAACCGGGGACGAGAGATATTTTACCCGATTATCAGTCGGCGAACTTGGCCTTGATGAACTCGCGGTTCAGACGGGCAATGTTGCTGAGCGATTCGTTCTTGGGGCATTCGGCGGCGCAGGCACCGGTGTTGGTGCAGTTGCCGAAACCGAGTTCGTCCATTTTCTTCACCATTGCGCGGGCGCGGCGTGCGCGCTCCACCTGACCCTGGGGAAGCAGTGCGAACTGGCTTACCTTGGCTGCGACAAAGAGCATTGCGGAGCCGTTTTTGCAGGCTGCCACGCAAGCGCCGCAACCGATGCAGGTAGCGGAGTCCATGGCGATGTCGGCAACCTCTTTCGAGATGGGGGTTGCGTTGGCATCGGGAGCGCCGCCGCAGTTGAACGACACGTAGCCGCCGGCCTGCTGGATCTTGTCGAATGCGTTGCGGTCAACCATGAGGTCGCGGACAACGGGGAAGGCAGCCGAGCGCCAGGGTTCGATTGTGATTGTATCTTCGTTCTTGAATTTACGCATGTGAAGCTGACAGGTGGTGATACCCTGCACGGGGCCGTGGGGATGGCCGTTGATATAGAGCGAGCACATGCCGCAGATGCCTTCGCGGCAGTCGCTGTCGAACACCACGGGCTCCTCGCCTTTTTCCACAAGCTGCTGGTTGAGCATATCGAGCATTTCGAGGAAGCTACTGCCGGTCGAAACGTTTTCAACGCGGTAGTTCACGAGCTTGCCTTGCTCCTTGGGTCCACGCTGACGCCAAATTCTCAGGTTTACGTTAATTAAATGTTCCATTTTGAGTTTTTTATTGATTTGGACCATACCCGGGCGGATGGCGGTGAAGCTATCCGCCGGGCAGTCTCGTGGGTTAATGATTATGACTTGTAGTTACGGGTCTGAACCTGGATTTCCTCGTAGTTGAGGGGTTCCTTGAGAAGAACGGGCTTCTCGTTGTCGCCGGTATATTTCCAGCAGGAAACATACATATAATCCTTATCGTTACGTTTGGCCTCACCGTCGGGAGTCTGATACTCTTCGCGGAAGTGAGCGCCGCACGATTCGTTGCGGTTGAGGGCGTCGATAGCCATCATCTTTGCCATTACGATGAAATCCTCGAGGCGGAGAGCCTTTTCGAGCTCAGTGTTGAGATCGTCGGCGCTGCCTACGATGCGAAGGTCGGTGTAGAACTCCTTGCGGATTTCCTCGATTTCACCGATGGCCTTGACGAGGGTCTGGAGCGTACGGCCCATGCCGACGAGGTTCCACATTGTGTGGCCGAGTTTCTTGTGGATCTGGTCGGGCGACTTGGTGCCCTTGATGTTCATGAGCTTCTGTATGCGGTCGCGTACCTGCTTCTCTACCTTGTCGAATTCGGGATCGTCGGTGCCGGGGTGCTTTACCTTGATCTGGTCGCTGAGGTAGTTCTGCATTGTGTAGGGAAGCACGAAGTAACCGTCGGCGAGACCCTGCATGAGGGCTGAAGCGCCGAGGCGGTTGGCACCGTGGTCGGAGAAGTTGCATTCGCCGATTGCGAAGAGGCCCTTGATGGAGGTCTGGAGCTCGTAGTCAACCCAGATGCCGCCCATGGTGTAGTGGCTGGCGGGGAAGATCATCATAGGAGTCTCGTAGGGGTTGTCGTCGGAAATCATCTGATACATGTCGAAGAGGTTTCCGTAGCGGTCGCGAACCACATCCTCGCCCAGACGGTCGATGGCATATTTGAAGTCGAGGTAAACGGCGTTGCCGGTACCTACGCCATAGCCGGCGTCGCAGCGTTCCTTGGCGGCACGGCTGGCGATGTCGCGGGGACAGAGGTTACCGAATGCGGGGTAACGGCGCTCCAGATAGAAGTCGCGATCCTCGTCGGGGATGTCGGTAGGTTTCTTCTTTCCTGCGCGGATGGCCTCGGCGTCGGCCTTGTGTTTGGGCACCCAGATGCGGCCGTCGTTGCGGAGCGACTCGCTCATGAGGGTAAGCTTCGACTGGTCTTCACCGTGAACGGGGATACAGGTGGGGTGAATCTGGGTAAATGCGAGGTTGGCCAGATAAGCACCGCGGCGGAATGCCTGGATGGCAGCCGAGCCGTTGCAGCCCATGGCGTTGGTGGAGAGGAAGAAGGTACGGCCGTAGCCGCCGGTGGCGAGAACCACGGCGTGGGCGGCGTAACGTTCGAGCTTGCCGGTGATGAGGTTACGGACGATTATACCGCGCGCACGACCGTCGATGATGACGAGGTCAAGCATCTCGCGGCGGTTGAACGACCTTACGGTGCCTTTCTGAATCTGGCGGTTGAGCGAAGCGTAGGCGCCGAGCAGAAGCTGCTGGCCGGTCTGGCCTTTGGCGTAGAACGTACGCGATACCTGGGCGCCGCCGAACGAGCGGTTGGCAAGAAGGCCGCCGTATTCACGGGCGAAAGGAACGCCCTGCTGAACGCACTGGTCGATGATATTGTTCGACACTTCGGCGAGACGGTAAACGTTGGCTTCGCGCGAGCGGAAGTCGCCGCCCTTTACGGTGTCGTAGAAAAGACGATAAACGGAGTCGCCGTCGTTCTGATAGTCCTTGGCGGCGTTGATACCTCCCTGTGCTGCAATTGAGTGTGCGCGGCGGGGAGAATCCTGGATGCAGAAGTTCCACACGTTGAAGCCGAGTTCGCCGAGAGTGGAGGCAGCCGATGCGCCTGCGAGGCCGGTACCTACAACGATGATGTCGAGGTTACGCTTGTTGGCGGGGTTCACGAGCTTCTGATGAGCCTTGTAGTTAGTCCATTTCTGGGCGAGGGGGCCCTCGGGTATCTTGGAATCTATCTGATATTCAGGTAAGGCGGAGGATTCGATGTCAGCGAAATCCTTCATGATGGGGGTTGAGTCAATCATACCCTCAAGGTTTTTAAGATCTGCCATATCTGTTGGATTTATTATAATGAAATTATGAGGGATGAATTATTCGAAGATTGCGTTGGGGCAACCGGCGCAGGGAGCGTCGGCAGGACAGCCGGCTGCGGCGGGGCAACCGGGAGCGGCTATGCACTCGGTCTGTGCGGCCTGATATGCTGCCACTTCCTGAGCGAAATCGCCTGAATTGGCGCGAACAGTAAATACGATTGCCTGTGCGATGAAGAATGCGATTACAATCGAAGTCCACCAGAAAGCGATTTTCTTAAGGCGGGGAAGCCAGATCATGCCGTTCCATCCGCAGGTCTGGAACATCGACCAGAATCCGTGGTTCATGTGGAACCAGAGAGCCACGAAACCGATGATGTAGACGATGGGAGTCCAGATCTGGCTGAATGCTATATAAAGGAAGAGAGTACCGGCGGCAGGAGAGACCTCAACACCGTCGTAAACATACTCGCAGCCCAGAATTTCAGCGAGCTGCATCTTAGCCCAGAACTGGATGAGGTGGATTACGAGGAAGGCGAGAACCACAATACCGAGAACGAGCATGTTCTGCGACGACCACTCAACGCCTACAGGCTTTGCGGTGACCTGATAACGGTCGTTGCCGCGGGCCTTACGGTTCTCGAGGGTGAGGACAAGGGCGTAGATGATGTGGATGATGAAGAGGGCAGCGAGGCCGATGGAAGCCACAAGAGCATACCAGTTGGCGCCGAGGAACTCACAGACGGCGTTGTAGGCCTGGGGCCAGAAGATCGCCACACCGTTCATCAGGCAGTGAAAGGTAACGAATAGGACGAGGCACGCACCGGTGACAGCCATCACGAGCTTACGTCCTATAGATGAGCTTGTTAACCACATAGTAGTTGATGATTTTTAGATTATTAATCGGTTAATTGAATTATATGCTATTGTCGGGGTATTGTTTCTTCAGTGCAAATTTACTGCAAAAAAACCGCCTTTACAACAATTAGAGAAAAAATTAGTTAATTTTGTTCGGGGCGGGAGGAAGTTTGGAGATTTGGAGAAATAGATGTAACTTTGTGGCGTGGCAGCTATTGCCGGCTGCCGACGGTTTAGAAGAAATAAACACAATCTGATGAATATCTCATACAATTGGCTTAAGCAATACCTCGACTTTGACCTTTCGCCCGAAGAGCTCGCCGCCGCGCTGACCTCGATCGGACTCGAAACAGGCTCGGTTGAGGAAGTTGAATCAATCCGCGGCGGTCTCCGCGGAATTGTGATCGGAAAGGTTCTCACCTGCGAGGAACACCCCAACAGTGACCATCTTCACATTACCACCGTAGACCTCGGCAACGGCGAGGCTACCCAGATAGTTTGCGGCGCGCCCAACGTGGCAGCCGGTCAGACCGTTGTCGTGGCGACAGTGGGCACTACCCTTTACGACGGCGACAACGAATTCAAAATCAAGAAATCGAAAATCCGCGGCGTTGAATCGCTCGGCATGATCTGCGCCGAGGATGAAATCGGCGTAGGAACCTCCCACGACGGCATTATAGTGATTGACCGCGAAGTCGCACCCGGTACTCCCGCCGCCGATTTCTTCAACCTGAAATCGGACTACGTTCTTGAGGTGGATCTCACTCCCAACCGCATAGACGCCGCCAGCCATTACGGCGTTGCACGTGACCTCGCCGCCTGGATGAAGGAGCATGCCACAGCCAGTCCACTGAAGCGCCCCGACGTTGACGCTTTCGCCGTTGAGGCTCCCGAAGGGGGCATTACAGTGAGGGTGGACAACACCGCAGCCTGTCCCCGCTACTCGGGCGTGACAATCAAGGGTGTTACCGTAAAGGAGTCGCCCGACTGGCTCAAGAGCTGCCTCACTACCGCCGGACTCCATCCTATAAATAATGTGGTTGACATCACGAACTACATACTGCTCGGAATGGGCCAGCCGCTCCACTGCTTCGACGCCGCGAAAATAGAAGGCGGCGAAGTGATTGTACGCAATGCCGAGGAAGGACAGAAATTCACCACGCTCGACGGCGTCGAGCGCACCCTCTCGGCCGCCGACCTGATGATCTGCGACACGAAGAAGCCCATGTGTATAGCCGGAGTGTTCGGCGGACTGGATTCGGGCGTCACCGAACAGACCACCGACGTATTCCTCGAAAGTGCGTATTTCAATCCCACGAGCGTGCGCAAGACAGCGCGCCGCCACGGGCTGAGCACCGATGCCTCGTTCCGCTATGAGCGCGGCACCGATCCCAACTGCACGATGTATATGCTCAAGCTCGCCGCCCTGCTGGTGAAAGAGCTCGCCGGAGGCACGATTACCGGCCCCGTCAACGACATCTACCCCACCCCGGTGCTCCCCGCAGAAATCCGCCTCGACTACGGATATTTCGACCGGCTCACCGGCAAACATATCCCTGCGGAGACCATACTCTCGATTCTCGAGAGCCTCGAGATGACCGACATGAAAGCCGACGCGGAAGGCGTCAGCTTCAAAGTGCCCACCTACCGCGTTGACGTGACCCGTCCGTGCGACGTGGTTGAGGACGTGCTCCGCATCTACGGATACAACAACGTTGAGACCGGCGACGTGGTGAAATCCTCACTCGTGAACCGCTCGCGCGAGGACATAGCCTGCGACCTCCAGCATCTTCTGAGCGAACAGCTCACCGCCGAAGGCTTCAACGAGATACTCAACAACTCGCTTTCCGCCGAGAGCTACTACGAGCCTCTGGAGCAGATGCCGCTGAGCCACTGCGTGAGACTGCTCAACCCGCTGAGCAGCGACCTCGCCGTAATGCGCCAGACACTGCTGTTCGGCGGACTCGAATCGGCTGCCCACAATATCAACCGCAAGCGCACCGACGTGATGATGTATGAGTTCGGCAACGTCTATTTCCTCAACCCCGAGGCAGAACCCACCGCCGAACAGCCTCTCGCGCCTTACAGCGAAAGCAGCCGCCTGGCTCTGTGGATGAGCGGCAACCTGCGCCCCGGCAACTGGGCGCGCCCCGCTACGGAAGTCACCTTCTACGACCTCAAGGCTGTTGTGGCCAACATTCTGGCCCGCATCGGCGCCAACCTTTCGGAAATCAAACTGACCAAAGGCAACGGAGAAATCTACAGCACGTCCCTCGACATCGCCACCCGCTCGGGCAAGCCGCTCGGCTCCATGGGCGTGGTCAGCAACAAGATTCTCTCGCGCTTCGACATAAACCAGCCGCTCTACTACGCTGAACTCGACTGGCATGCGCTCGTGGCAATCTCCATGAAGAAGAAAGTGCTCTACACACCGCTGCCGAAGTCGATGGCCGTGAAGCGTGACCTCGCACTGCTGCTCGACAAGGCAGTGACCTTCGACCAAGTCGAGGCCGTTATCCGCGACAGCGAGCGCCGTCTGCTGCGCGAGGTGACGCTCTTCGACGTTTACGAGGGCAAAGGCCTGCCGGCAGGAAAGAAATCATACGCCGTGGCAATGATTCTTCAGGACGACGAGAAGACTCTCAATGACAAGCAGATCACCGCCACAATGGAAAAGATCATCAACAATCTCAAGAAACAGCTCGGCGCAGAACTCAGATAAATCCAATCAAAAAATACAACAAAACATACCACTATGGGAAGAGCTTTTGAATACCGCAAAGCACGTAAACTCAAACGATGGGGCAATATGTCGCGCACATTCACCCGCATCGGCAAGGAAATAACCATCGCAGCCAAAGCCGGCGGCCCGGATCCGTCGACCAACCCCCGTCTGCGCGCTCTCATGCAGAACGCCAAGGCTGCCAACATGCCCAAGGACACCGTTGACCGCGCCATCAAGAAGGCAACCGACAAGGATGCAGGCGACTACAAGGAAATAGTATACGAAGGATACGGTCCTTTCGGCATCGCCATCGTGGTGGAGGCTGCCACCGACAACAACACCCGCACCGTTGCCAACGTGCGCTCCTACTTCACCAAACACGGCGGCACACTGGGTACCCAGGGCTCTCTGTCGTTCATGTTCGACCACAAGAGCGTGTTCAAGATCAAACCGAAAGAGGGCGTTTCGCTCGAGGATCTCGAACTTGAGCTAATTGACTACGGCGTTGACGAACTGGAGAACGACGAGGAGGAAATCGTGCTCTACGGCGCTTTCGAGGAGTACTCCAACATTCAGAAATACCTCGAGGACAACGGTTTCGAAATCATCAGCTCGGAATTCGAGCGCATTCCCCACGATCTTAAGGAAGTGACCCCCGAACAGCGCGCCACCCTTGAGAAACTTCTCGAAAAATTCGAGGACGACGAGGACGTGCAGAACGTGTTCCACAACATGAAGGAAGAGGAATCCGACGAAGAAGAATAAACCGCATTCCCGCGATAACACAACAGGAGCCTGCGCCAATGGCGCAGGCTCCTGTTGTGTTATCTACCGGTATCTGATTACCAGTTGTCGGTGCGGAAGGGGATCAGGGGGAGGAAGTTGCCTCCGTGGAGGGTTCCGGGAAGGAAATCGCGGAAGCAGTAGCGCACTGCCACGGGATTCGGCACCTCGGGGCTTTCCACAACAATCTCGTTGGTCTGCCACCGGAGGGTGGGGTTTACGGCGGGATGGAACACCTTGTCGGGGCCTGCCACCTCAAAACCCCGGATGTCGTAGTTACGGCAGATGCCCTGGTTGGGCGAGTCGATCGCCACGTAAACCTTACCGCCTTCAATGCGGTGGCTCTTGTAGCGCGGGCTTCCGGCGAGGAACTGCTTGCAGCCGTAGGTTTTGTTGAGGGCGAGGTCGCAGAGGCGGCGGCCTACGGCCTCCTTGTTGCCGGGATGGATGTTGTAGCGCTCGTAGGGCTTGACGAGGTCGTTGATAGAAATCATGTCGGCGTTGGGAACCATGCTGACCGCCTTCCACTGCGCCTCGCGGAGGTAGGGAGCCTGCTCGGTCTGACCGTCGCCATACTGGAAGGGAGCGATCTCAACTGCGTAGAAGGGTATGTCGCCGATGCCGATGTCGGAGCGCCAGCGGGTAATCATGGCGGCGAGGCGGTCGGCGTAAGTGTCGGCGGCGCCCACGTTGGAGCAGCCCTGATACCAGATGATTCCCTTGTAGGTATAGTTGCTGACGGGGTTGAACATGGCGTTGTACATAAGCAGCGGGCGGAGGTAATGAGTCATGCCCTCGATATCCTTTTTGTCGAGCGACACGTCGGGATACTTCTCGAGCATGTCGCGGGGGGTCCAGCTCTCCACGCGGGCACCGCCGTAGGCTGCGCTGACTATTCCGACCGGAACGTTGAGCACTTCCGACATCTGCTTGGCGAAATGCCATGCCACGGCGGAGAACTCGGGAGCGGTTTCGGGAGAAGGGGTCACCCAGCGAGCGTCGACAGTGTCGAGGGGCTCGTAGCTCTGGGTGAGGGGCACTGTGAAGAAGCGCACCTTGTCGGCCCAGTTGCGTGCGGAGGCGATTTCGGCATATCCGCCGTCAACGCAGCAGCCGTCGAACCCTTTCAGCGGCATCTGCATGTTGCTCTGGCCCGATGCGAGCCATACTTCGCCGATAAGCACGTTGTTGATTTTGATTTCGCTGCCGTCGGCTATGGTTATGGTATAAGGGGTGAAGGAACCGGCCGGAGTTGCTACGGCGAGACACCAGTCGCCGGTTCGGTCGGTCTGGGTCGTGTAGGACTTGCCGTCCCACGAGGTTGTTACGGTCACTTTCTCGCCGGGGTCGGCGGTGCCCCATATGCGGGCATTGGCGTTCTGTTCGAGCACCATGTTGTCGGTGATCATGCTTGCGGGACGGATCACCGCCGAGGCGCTTACAGCGAGCGCCGAAAGCATGACTGTGAGAATTGTTTTCTTCATGATATGATGATTTTTATTCTTTTTCGGTCAAGTCGCGCAGGCGTTCGTAGCCCTCGAGACACATGCGGGAGTTATGATAGGGGCATTTCCAGAAACCGGCGCGGTCGTCGATGCGGTTCACGGAACCGTCGGAACCACGGCGCGACCAGTACCATTCGCCATCGGGAGCCACGAGGTTATTTTTGATGTACTGCCACGACTGCCAGGCTTTTTCCACCTCGCCGGGTTCATTGTGGAATTCAGCGAGGTAGAGCTGGCCGATCACGTCCTCGGCCTGCACCCACCAGTGTTTGTCGTTGTCGAAATGGCCGTTGGCATGGCGCTCGTAGACCATCGAGCCGTCGCAGCAACGGCCGCGGAGTCCGGCCCGGGCAATATGGAGCGTGTGGCGGAGGGTTTCATCGAGAAGCCGGGGGTCGCCGATTACCTGTGCGGTCTCGAGAAGAAGCCACGAGGCCTCGATGTCGTGGCCGTAAGACTCGGTGTCGTCGACTTTCTGCCAGTCGTCGTTGAAAAAGAGGGTGAGGTGATGCGTGTGCTGATTCTCGATTTTGTCGAGGAAAAGGCGCAGCAGGTAACGGGTTGCTTCCTCCACCTCGGGTGTGCGGCAAACGCGCAGGAGCGCAGTGTAGCCCTCGATGATGTGGAGATGGGTGTTCATTGTCTTCGACGAGTTGGCGTCCTTGTCGCTCAGGCGCATGTCGGCTATGGGCTGCCAGTCGCGTGTGGTTGCCTCGATGTAGCCGCCCTTAACGCGATCGCGGCTGTGGGTCTCGATAACGCGGAAGAGATCCATTGCAAGGGCGAGCGCCTCCTCGTCGGCCGTAACGCGGTAATATTCCGAGAGGCCGTAAATCATGAAGCCGATGGCGTAGAACTGCTTCTTTGTATCAGCGGGGGTGCCGTCGGCATTCACACTCCAGTACGCTCCGCCGAATTCGCGGTCGATGAAGTGCTCCATGATGTAATTTTTCGCTCGGGTTGCGTGCTCGAGGTACTCGGGACGGCGCAGCACGCGATAGGCGGCGGAGAAAGTCCAGAGGATGCGGGCGTTGAGGATGGCGCCCTTTGCGGCATCGGGGTCGAGGCGGTCGTCGCCGTCGCGGCGGCCATAGTAACCGCCGCGCGGATCCGACATTTTCTCCATCCAGTAGGGAAGGATATTTTCGGTCAGGTTCTCAATGAGTTCCTGTGAGAATTCTTTTTTATTCATGTTATACGGGTTCAACGAAATCTTTAGCTTCGGAGGGATCTACAGGGTTTTCGCGCTGCACCTTGAGTCGTGCCACAATCTCGTTCATTTCGGAGGTTCCGAGGGGATAGAGCCATACGATGAGCATCGAAAGCAGAGCCACGCCGGCTGGGATGAAGGTCATGAGCATCCACAGGCACGAGATGGCGCTGTCGGGCTGCACGATATTGAGCGTGTCGGCACCTTCGGGGCGCTCGATGTAGCCGTAGCCGTGGAGGAGCCACATTACAGCGGCACCGCCGATAGCGCCGCCGAACTTCTGGGCCATGGAGGCGGAGGAGAAAATGAGTCCGGTGGAGGCTGACTTGTATTTAAGCTCGGAGTAGTCGCTGACGTCGGCATACATAGACCATACCAACGGCGACATGATGCCGGTAAGCACGGAAATCACTACCTGGAGCAGGAGCATGAGCAGCAGACCGGCGTTGGTCGACGGCGGGCAGCAGAAGAATATGATGCTGAAGATGATTAGCAGAAGGTCGACGAGAATGAAGGTGGGTTTCTTGCCGATTTTGTTTGTGATAGGCACTGCGAGAGCCACACCTACCATATTGGCAACCTCGCCTACTCCGAGGAACAGACCGGAATAGAAGAGAATCGAGAGGGAGAACACCACGATATGCTGCTCGCCGCCTATGATGTCGGCAAAGAAGAATGCCACGGTGGCGCCGCGCACGGTGTTGAAGAGATTGAAGCAGAGCGAAGCACCGTTGAGAAGCCACCAGGGTTTGTTGGTGACGAGAGCCTTGAGATCCTTTCCGAGCGATGCAGAAGGAGCCGTGGCGAGACGCTCGCGGGTCATCTTGAAGCAGAGGAGGAAGAGAATGAAGCAGCATACGGCGATAACAATCATGGCGAACTGCCAGGAGGTCTGGAGCGACATTCCGAGGTCGTTGCGGAACATGTTGCACAGCGGATCCCAGGCGAAGAGAGCTATGAATGAGCCACCGTAGGCAAAGAACATGCGGAATGAGGAGAAAACAGTCTTTTCCTGCGAGTTGTCGGTCATCACGCCGAGCATGGCTCCGTAAGGCACGTTGATGCCGGTGTAGACGGTCATCATGAGGATATAGGTGACGTAGGCCCAGACGAGCTTTGCACCCTGTCCCCAGTCGGGGGTAGTGAACAGAAGGATGCCGCAGATAGAGAACGGAGCGGCAACCCAGAGGAGGTAGGGGCGGTACTTGCCCCAACGGGTCTTCGTGCGGTCTGCCACGATACCCATCATCGGGTCGCTGACAGCGTCCCATATTCGGGTGACGAGGAGCAGAATTCCGGTCTCGATAAGTCCGATGCCAAACACGTTGGCATAGAAGAACGGCAGATAATAACTGAAAACTTTCCAGAACATCGACGACGCCATGTCGCCGAACCCATATCCGATTTTTTCGCGTAATGGAGCCATGGTATTAAAAGAGAAATGGAGTGTGACTGATTAAAACGGTACAGTCGCCCCCGGGACAGCCGAGGCTCCCGGAGGCAACCGTGAAAAAGTGATGGTGATTAAATGAATTTCAGATTGCTGTCGATAAGCCGGTTGAGGGTCTTGACCGACTCGGAGGTCGACAGACCGTCCTCGGGAGTGTTGAGGCAGTAGTCAACAAGCTGATCGACGGTGGAGGTGGCCACGTGCATGCGGGTGTCGGACGAAGCATAGTAGATGAACACTTTGCCGTCTTCGTCGGCTATCCAGCCGTTGGCGAACAGCACGTTCATCACGTCGCCGATGTACTCCTCCCCTACCGGAGCCATGAAGAATCCGCCGGGGGAAGCTATTTTCTCCCAGGGACGCTCGAGCGAGGTCATATAGAGGTAGAGCACGTAGCGCAGACCGGATGCGCAGGCACGCACGCCGTGGGCGAGGTGGAGCCATCCTTTGGAAGTCTTGATGGGATGAGGGCCTTCACCGTTCTTCACTTCCTTGATGGTGTGGTAGTAGCGGGGATCGATGATAATCTCTTCATGAACTTCGGCGCGGGTGATGTCGTCGACAAGCGCCCAACCGATGCCGCCGCCGCTGCCGGTGTCGATGAAGCCGTCCTGCGGGCGGGTGTAGAGGGCGTATTTGCCGTCGACGAATTCGGGATGAAGCACCACGTTGCGCTGCTGGCTCTTTGTCCTGAGGTCGGGAAGGCGTTCCCAGTTCACGAGATCCTTAGAGCGGGCGATGCCGCAGGTAGCGGTAGCCGCCGAGAGATCGCCGGGCTTGGAGTCGTCGTGGCGCTCCACGCAGAAGAGACCGTAGACGTAGCCGTCCTCATGCTTTGTCAGACGCATGTCGTAGACATTGGTCGCGGGATCGTCGGTCTCCGGCATGGTGACGGGATGCGGGAGGAAGCGGAAATTGTCGATGCCGTTGGGGCTCTCGGCGAGAGCGAAGAACGACTTGCGGTCGTTGCCTTCCACGCGCACCATCAGCACATATTTGCCGTTCCACTTAATGGCGCCGGAGTTGAGGGTGGCGTTGCATCCGATGCGCTCCATGAAGTAGGGGTTGGTCTCGGGATTGAAATCGTACTTCCAGAAAGGAGGCACCATTTCGGCGGTAAGCACCGGATTTTTGTAGCGGGTGTAGACCCCGTTGCCCTCTATAGGCTCGTTGGGACGGGTTACGAGCGATTCGTAACGGGCAAGAATCAGATTCTTGCGGTATTCGAAAGTATTGTTCATTGAGTGGGGATTGACGATTATTTTACGAAGATGGTTTTGGGATTGTCGTGGAAAGCCTTGAAATCCTTTTCGGCCGGATGACCGGGGTAAGGAGCGTAGAAATGACGGGGATTCTGAGATTCGACAGCGTTGCGCCACACGCATACGTAGGCTATCGGCAGATCCTGGATGGCAGGCATGAGCACACGGGTGTACCAGTCGGCGATTTCGAGACTTTCGAGACCGGTTTCGGTGAACGCCGCGATTTTGCCACGCTTCGCGGCCTCTTCACACACGAAGGGAAGCTGCTTGCGGATGCGCTGAGTGTATTCCTCCACGCCCTGTTCGCCTCCGAAATGGTAAATGTCGGTGCCGAGGATGTCGACATAGTCGTCGCCGGGATAAGTGGAGAAGTACTCCCCGGGGGTGAGGTCTTTGTCGGGGGAGTAAGCCCAGACTACATTATTTATACCTTTCTCGTCGAACACCTTGCGGGTGAGATGCCACAGGCCGATGTAGTCCTGAGCGGAAGCATGATCCTTGCCCCACCAGAACCATGAGCCGGAATTCTCGTGCCAGGGGCGGAAAATAACGGGAATCAGGTTGCCGTCGGCGTCCTTGAGCGAGCCGATGAAATCGGCGACGTTGGAGATCCAGGCGGTGAGAGAGTCCTGCATGGCCTTGTTGGAGGCAAGGTTGCGTATCGGCTCGGCTGAAACGTCCCAGGAATTGCCGCCGGTAGCGGGGTTGAGCGGATGCCAGGAGATGGCGTTGATGCCGCTGCGGGCGTTCTGCTTCGCGATTTCAGCGGCGATGAACTCAAAGGGAACACCGTCGAGATTCTTCGCGCTGTCGAGTTCGATCATTCCGAGATCCCAGCTCATCAGACCGGGATATTCGCCGGTAACGGCGCGGACGTCGGAGCCGGAGTCCACGTACTCCCAGGTGTGACCGTAGGCGGTGTCGTCGTGATGTCCGAAAAAGAACTTACTGGACTGCACGGTGGAGTCGAGGCGGGCGATAAGCTCCTGAGCGGGAGTTGTTTCGGGCTCGGCGGGAGTTTCGGCGGTCTTTTTGGCACCGGAGCAGGATGCCGCCGACATCACTACCGCCACAGCGGCTGCGGCTATGATTGGTTTATTGTAAAAATTCATTAAAATCAGTCGGTTAGGGTTACTTCAACAATGTTGGACGAGCCTTCGGGCTGCATCGGCACGAGGTTGCCCCCGATTTCCTTGCCGTTGAGACGGAGCGACTTCACTCCGCGGGAGAGTCCGGAGGGATTCTTCACCGTAATCTTATAGTCGGCGCCGCGGAACTTGCGGTTCACCTCATATTCCTTCCAGCCGGAGGGGATACAGGGATTGATCACGAGACCTTCGTAGGAGGGCTGAACGCCGAGGATGAACTGGGTGATGGCATACCAGTTCCAGGCTGCGGTACCCGTGAGCCAGGAATTTTTTGCCTCGCCGGGACGGGCTGCGTCCTTGCCTGCGGTCATCTGGCAGTATACGTAAGGCTCAACCTTGTGGAGGTCGCTCTTTTCCTCGAGATACGCGGGGCATATCTTCTGATAATATTCCCAGGCGCGGTCACCGCGGCCGAGCACGGTCTCGCCGATGATGATCCAGGGATTGTTGTGGGCGAAGATGCCTGCATTTTCCTTGTAGCCTGCGGGATAGGTGGAGATTTCGCCGTATTCCATCACGTATTCGGTGAACGCGGGATTGTTGAGTACGATGCCGTGCTCGCAGTCGAGGCGCTCTTTCACGGAGTCGAGCGACTTCTTCACCAGACCTTCCTCCAGACCGATACCGGCCATCGTGCACCAGCCCTGCGACTCGATAAAGATCTTGCCTTCCTTGTTTTCGTCGGAGCCAACCTTGTTGCCGTAGAAATCGTAGGCGCGGAGGAACCATTCACCGTCCCAGCCGTCGCGCTTCACAGCCTCGATCATGTCGTCGACATGTTTCTGCGCGCGGTCGGCCTCCTCGTTCATGCCGAGGAGGCGGCAGAGCTTAACATACTCCTCGCCGTAGATGACGAACTGACCGGCAATCATGAGCGATTCGGCCTTTGAGCCTTCGGTCTTGTTTTCGGTGGTCTGGAACGACTCGTTGGGGTCGTTGGAGAAACAGTTGAGGTTGAGGCAGTCGTTCCAGTCGGCGCGGCCAATGAGGGGAAGTCCGTGGGGGCCGAGATTGTTGACCACGTGGTCGAACGACACCTTGAGGTGCTGCATGAGGGGCACCTCGGAGCCGGGTTGATTGTCGAAGGGCACGAGCTCGTCGAGAATCGACATGTCGCCGGTTTCCTTGATGTAGGCGATGGTACCGAAGACGAGCCACATAGGATCGTCGTTGAAGCCGCCGCCGATGTCGTTGTTTCCGCGCTTTGTGAGGGGCTGGTACTGGTGGTAGCAGCCTCCGTCGGGGAACTGGGTGGAAGCGATGTCGATTATACGCTCACGGGCGCGCTCTGGAATCTGGTGTACGAAGCCCACAAGATCCTGGTTGGAGTCGCGGAAGCCCATTCCGCGGCCTATGCCGCTCTCGAAGAAAGAGGCAGAGCGCGAGAAGCAGAAGGTGATCATGCACTGGTACTGGTTCCAGATGTTGACCATGCGGTCAAGGCGGTCGTCGCCGCTCTTCACTGTGAAGCGGTCGAGCAGATTGTCCCAGTAAGAGCGGAGTTCGGCAAAAGCCTTGTCAACCTTTTCGGGAGTATCGAAGCGGGCGATCATCTCGCGCGCCTTCTCCTTGTTTATGACGCCTTTCGACTCCCATTTTTTGTCCTGCTCGTTCTCAACATACCCGAGCATGAACACGAGGTCGCGGCTCTCGCCGGGCTGAAGGGTCACCTCGATGGAATGAGAGGCGATGGGCGACCAGCCGTGGGCAACCGAGTTGCGCGACTTGCCCTCGAGAACTGCCTCAGGCTCGTCGAAGCCGTTGTAGAGGCCCATGAAGGTCTCGCGGTCGGTGTCGAAACCGTCGACCGGCACGTTGACCGTGTAGAACGCATAATGGTTGCGGCGCTCTTTGTATTCAGTCTTGTGGTAGATGGTGGAGCCGTCAATCTCAACCTCGCCGGTAGAGAAATTGCGCTGGAAGTTCTCCATGTCGGTGGCGGCGTTCCAGAGACACCATTCTATGAACGAGAAGAGCTTGAAGGTCTTAGGCTTACCGGACTTATTGGTGAGGGTGAGTTTTGCGATTTCGGCGTGGGTGTCGAGGGGCACGAAGAAGAGCACGCGCGCTTCCAGACCGTTTTTCTCGCCGGTTATCACCGTATAGTTCATGCCGTGGCGGCACTCATAGAAATCGAGAGGAGTTTTTGTGGGTTTCCAGCCGGGATTCCAAACGGTGTCGCCATCCTTGATGTAGAAATAGCGGCCGCCCGCGTCCATGGGGACACCGTTGTAACGGTAGCGGGTGAGGCGGCGGAATTTGGCATCCTTATAGAAGGAATAGCCGCCGGCGGAATTAGAGATAAGAGAGAAGAAATCCTTGTTGCCGAGGTAATTTATCCAGGGCCAGGGAGTGCGTGGATTGGTGATTACATATTCGCGTGCGGAATCGTCGAAATAACCGTATTTCATGAGAGTCTTTGCGGAAAGAGGGAAAAGGGGGATGAAACAGGAAATCAGGCAGACGGGCGTATAAGTTCGCCACGTCTGCCTGAGTTAAGGATATCTGCGTGGTTACTTCACTGAGAATTCGCCACGGCTGAGCATGAAGGGCAAGTTAACAGTGCTGCGCCAGAGCTTACGGCTGTTGCCGTCGAGGCTCCACTCATCGAAATCGTTGAGAGTGTACCAGTTCATGAAGAAGCTCCATACGGCGTCGTTGTCCTTACCAGTCTGGAAGTCGACGAAATTGCCGATTTCAGAGAGTGCGATGATCTTGCTCTGACCGATGGTATTGGCAACGAGACGGTACTGTGCGGTGGCATCAACTCCGGTTTCATTCTCATAACTGTCAACACCCACGATATCGACATACTGGTCGCCGGGATAAGCGTTGAGGAGCAACTGCGGGTTCGAGGTAAGATTTCCTGCCTCGGAGGTCTGCATTGTCCATACCCAGATGAGGTTGTTGAGCTTGTAGTCGTTGGTGAGACGGTTGTAGAGGTATACCCAGAGTTCCTTTGTAACATCCACGCCGTCGTTGCCCCACCAGAACCAGGGACCCCATGAGTAGTCGCCGGCAGCTTCGTGGAAGGGACGCCAGAGCACGGGGATGCCTGCATCCTGAAGAAGCTTGAGGTAGTTGGCTACAATCTCGATGTCTTTTTCGAGGGTTGCATGCTCGGAAGTGCCCTCCTGAAGTGCGAGACGGGGAGAGAAAGTCTTGCTGCGGGCAGTATAGGTGGTCTGAGGTTCGAGAGCGGGGGTGTCGGCGTGAACGATAGCTGTAATCACTACGCTTCCGCTGATGTGGAGGGTGGTGCTTGCCTGAATGTCGGCGATGGTGGCGGCATCGAGCTTGACGGCGATGTTGCCCTTACCGTTGGTGTAATCGGTTCCGCCGCAGTTGCTCCAGTCCTCGTTGCGGATACCGACGGCATCGCCGGAGGTAGTCTTGAAGATGAGATATTCGCCTTCCTTGAGGTTCTCAGACCAGCCCGCAGTGGGAAGGTCGAGCCATGCGCCCCAGTTGGAGCAGTCGAAATTATTGGAATAAATCACATTCTCGAACGAGGCAATGGGGTTGTCGGGATCGGGTTCCTCAATCTGGGGAGCGGCCCAGTGCCAGCAGATGGCGGGAATCGAACCGGCGTCCCAGACGTTTTTCACCGGAGAGATGTCGGCATAGTTGATCCAGTTCTCACCGGCTGCGGAAGCGAGATGATGGATGTAGTCGAAACCGACGATTGCGGGATATTTTCCGGCTCTTTCAGCCACGAAGTCGCAGTAAGCGCTTTCCCATGCCACGCCGCCCATAGCACCGGTAAGGGTCTTTGAGCCGTAGTTTTCGAGCAGGAATGAGTAGAGTTTCTTTGCCTCCGCGGTTGCATTGGCATTGACGGGAGCTGCCGGGATAGCGTCCTTCGAGAATATGAACGCTTTGCCGGTTGTGAACTTGAAGGAGTAGGTCTCTTCGAGGAATGAGTGAAGCTCCTCGTCGGCGGCACGCACGGCGAAGGGGTAGATGGTGACCGTATACTCGGTTTCGGGCTGAAGTCCGGCTTTCACTCGGATGGTAAGATCCTTACCGTCGGCGGTTACTTCGTCGGGCACCATGTCGTTGACCATGATTTTGGAGATGTTGACCGGCTCGACCTCAGTATTGAAAGTAACATTAATGTCGGTGGTGGAGGGAGCCACATCCGTGGCGCCGCTGAAGGCGGCTGCGGTTACCGCGATAGGCTCTCCGTAGCCTACTACATCGACATCATCGTCGTCGCAGGCGGTGAAGCCCATTGTAAGGGCTGCACCGAGAGCGAACATTGTCAGTTTATTTAGTTTCATTGCTTTTTTCATTTTGGATTAGAAGGAGTTCATTTCTGAGGTACGATTTCAACCTTGGTGATGTTTACATCGGAACCCTGAAAGATGATGCCGCAGTCAATGGCGCTTTCCTGATCGCAGTCCTGACGGTTGGCAAGAATCTTGTCGATGTTGGCTTGCGTTATAATGAAATCGGCTTCGTGATAATCCTGGAACGTGTTCCAACCGAACATATCGGAGGGTACCCACGTACCGGCTGCCGTATATTTGGTGATGGGATTGCCGTCTCCGTCAAACACGTCCTCCGGCATCACGGCTTCCCAGTTCCACTCGGTGTTCCACTGACCGTCGTTGATCTGTGCCTGACACCATACTCCGGCTTTGCAGTTGAAGTGGATACGCAGCAGCGAACCCGCCTCGGCGGTTTCAAAGTATTCAGCGGGGATGCATACCCGTCCGCCGGCACCCCAGGAGAGGTCTACATTGCCGCTCCACACTTCGATGGGTTCGGGTGCGGAGGGAGTAGGTGTGTCGCCCCCGTCGATAGTCTTTCCAGGCTCATACTTGATGGCGGTCAAGTTCAGTCCGCAGCCGTAGATAACGAAGCTGCCTTCTGCGATGAAACGGTCGATGTCGGCCTGCGCGATTTCAACCTTGAAGTTCTTTTCTGCAGGATCAATAATCACGCCGCCGCTTCCCGGGTCAATGGGCGAAACCTTAGACCATGCGGTACTCCAGTCTGCATAGGTGAGCTTGAGGATATGATCGCCCTCAACTGCATCGTCGTGACTGAAGTAGATGGTCATCAGACCCGGCTTGTTGACAGCGCCTTCACGTTCGATGAACTTCTTCCACAATCCGGCATCCCAGGTAGCGGGATAGAGATTACCGCTCCAGCCGCCGAGACTTACGTTGCCTTTCCAAATGTACGGTAGCTCAACGAGCATGGCAACGCCTACGGTCGGGGCTACACATGAATTCTGATAGAACGTAATGTTGCCGTCCTGGAATTTATCGGTAACAGTTAACGAAATCGCAGTGTTGCCTTCAAGAGTGTAGTCGGTGAACTTGTTCTGTGTGTCGCCGGGGAGGAAGAGACGCTTCACGCGGTCGAGGTTCTGACCCTCGAAGCGGATTACCATACCGGGTTCGAGATCCTCGACGGCAGTGACTTCGTTACCGTCGACGTAGGTTTTCTCGATCTTCACGAGGGGAAGAGTGAATGCGGGAGTGGTGATGGTGTTGCCTGATGCGAGAGTAAGGGTAATCTCACCGTCGGCGCACTCTTCGGGAACTTCGAGTTTGATGCTGGAACCGTCTTCGGCCACTGTCCAGTCGTCGGAGGCAAGCTCAACACCACCGGGGAAGGTGATTTTGTCGACATACTGGAGGTTGGAACCGCTGATGGTCATGGGCTCGAAGAAGTCGTAGTCAGTCTTGTCGAGCGCGGTCACCTCGGGAGAGATGATTTCGAGCGGAGTGGGATAAGTGTATTCCCAGGGCTCGTTCTCAGCACCGTCGGTGAAAGAGATGTCGCCGCTCTGAGCGCCGCGGGGCACGGCAACCTTAAGTTCGCGGCGGGAAGCCGACACGAAGTCGATAGAGGGAACCTCAACGCCGTTGCTGAAGGTGACGGAAGCGATATTGTAGACGCAGTCGCCTTTGACGGTGACGATGTCGCCGGGCAGAAGACCGGTGACGGGGGTCACTTCGGTTACGGTGATCTCCTCGTCGTAGGAGAGAAGACTCTTCGATACGATAGTGTCGTTCGACATGGTGACGAGGCGGAGATGGCCGGCGAGAGCCTCTTCGGGCACAACGACACGGATAAGGTTTCCGCCCTCGAGAGTGAAGTCAGTTACATCGACATCAATAGGGAAGACAACGGTCTTCACTTTGTGGAGGTTCTGGCCATGAATTTCGATGGCCTGACCACGGGTGGCGGGCATCACTCCGAAGTACTGGAGGACAACGCCGTCCTTGTTGCCCGCGAGGTTGTCGTCATCGTCGGAGCACGCTGTGAATCCCAGCGAACCGGCTGCTACAGCCGCAGCGACAAGGAAAGTTGAAAATTTATTTAAAGTTTTCATTGATGATTTCTTGTATAATGTCGGTTTTATTCAATGGGAACCACGCGGATGTTGTCGACGCAGATAGCGGGGGAGCATTCGGCACCGGCGTCGCCGCCTGCGAAGACGATGGTGAATCCGTCGAACGAATCATTATTGTAGAGAGTGCTCATCGACTCGCCCTGGCGGTTGAAGCGGAAGGCGCTGAGGGGCACGGTAACGGTAACCCACTGGTCGGCGGTATTGAAGTTGAAGCCGGAATCCTTGAAGTCGGCGAACGGCTGATAGAAGCAGCGGGCGTAGCCTACGCCTTCCCAGTCGCCGGACTCATAAAGATAGCTGTTAGTGGCGTTGTTGGTGTAGTGCACTACCGAGGCGGGAGTAAACATCATGGTCATTGCGGTCGACTTCCAGGGACGGGAAGCGGGCACACACATCTCGAACTTCACCTGAAGCTCCGACCAGTTGTTGCGGCGGAGAATGTCGGCGAACGCGGGCATCTGGGAGAGACGGGGATTCTCGGGAGTATCCTCGGGCCAGTATTCGAGGTGACCGTCGTCCTCGCCGGCGCCCCAGCCGTCCTCACCCCAGGTGGTGAGACCGAAGGTCATGAATCTGCCGTCGATGGGAGTCACTTCGGGAATGCCCTCGCCTTCGAGGTTGTCGTAGACCTTGGCGTTGTGCCAGCCGTGGCCGCCCTGAAGACCGCCGTGGCTGCCATCGAAGTCGAAGATGATGTTGAGATCGTCCTTATAACGGAACTTGGTTTTCGACTTGCCATAGATTGAAGCGAGGGTCAGGTAACCGGGTTCCCAGTTGTCGGGCACAACGATTGTGAGCGCGGTCTGGGTGAACGACTTGATCTCGGCCTTGTGGCCTGCAGCGTCGGTGACGGTCATCTCAAACGAGGGATCGCTTACGAAATAGTCGCCGTAGATAGTGGCTTCGCTGCCTGCGGGAGCCCATTCGCACGACATAGAGGTGCCTTTCGGGGCGGGCACGAGGCTCTTGAAGGGATAGGGAATGGTGTCGTTGCCCCAGGTTATCATATAGAGGTTGTCGGTCACCTTGGCGGGAATCTGCGAGGGAAGATCCACGAGCAGATGGTTGTCGGTAATGAGCGAAGTATTGAGAATGGCCTTCTGGTCGTTGAAATACAGCTCATGGATGGCACGGAGGTTATCGCCCACGATGCAGATTGTATTGCTCAGGTATGCGCCCGTCAGCAGCGAGTCGGCAGCGGCGGGGTCGGTGGAGCGGATGAACTGGATGGTGGGAGTTCCCTCGGCGCCTTTGTATTTGTCAGGTTCGTCCTCGCAGGACACCGTTCCCAGCGCCATTGCGCAGAGTCCGAGTGCGATTGCCAGGCGGCCAGTAGATATATGGTTCATTTTTGTGGATTATTAGAATTGGACGGGTGATGATTAGTAGGCATACTCGGTGCGGACGTCACACTCGATGGGATCCTTGAGGAGATTGGGGTTGAACACGACGTCGGCTGATGGGAAGGGCAGCGTGAAAGACTGCGCGGTCACGTTGGGAACCGGAGTGTCGGTATCGTAGCGGGGAGCCTCTTCGCCGGCCTCGACTGCCCACGACTTACGTTCGGAGTCGTACCATGCCTTGTAGAGGTTGCCGATGTTGTAATAAGTGTTGCGGCGCTGGGTGGTAAGCTCGTTGATGCAGAACTGGAGATCCCAGTAGGAGCGGCGCACGTAGTCGTACCAGCGGTCGCCTTCGCCTGCGAACTCAAGGAGACGTTCTTTCCAGATATCATCGTAAGTGATGGAGGAAACGGGGTCGTAGGAAGTGAGCGCACGGCCGCGGACAGCGTTGTAGGCTGCGACAGCGTCGGCGTCGGAGGTAGAATTCGCTGTTCCCATCTTAGCCTCGGCGAAAACCAGGTAGACGTCGGCGAGACGGAGGATATGGGTGGCGAGTTCGTTGGCCATGTTGTCGGGGGTAACACCGAGAGCCGACACGTGGTCGAAGGTGTTGCCGTAGAGGTGCTTCACGTTCCAGGCGCCGGTGGGCGACTGCCATTCGCCGGGACCGCCTTTGCCGTAGTCGGCATCGTAGCAGAAGTTAAGCGGATCGAAACCGCCCTTGTCGGTCCAGAAGTACTCATACTTGTCGCCGGGGAGCATCATGGTAGCCTTGCGGCGCTTGTCGAGATCGCGGCGGAGTGCGGGATCCTCGAGCGCATCAACACCGAAAGCGTCCTGAAGAGCCACCGAGGGGCCTCCGTAACCGCCCCAGCAGTCGCCGAATTCATCGAAACCTACGGGAGCGAGGTCGCTCTGGAGAGTGTTCTGCTGAGTCCAGGGGTCGCGGCCTGCTTTCCAGCGCCATGCTATGAGAGATTCATCGCTCACGTTGTTGGTGAGGCGGAAGATGTCGGAATACTCGGGCATGAGCTGACGGCCGGAATTGTCGATCACGTCCTTGGCATAGGATGCAGCCTTTGCGAGGTCGTCGGCATTGCGGGTGCCTGAGAGGCCGGCGCGGGTAAGATAAACCTTTGCGAGGAGACCTTCGGCGCAGTATTTGTCGATACGTCCGGGCTGGGCGGCCTTTTCGGGGAGAAGCTCGATGGCTTTCTCGAGAGTCATGACGATATACTCGTAGACGTCGGCGCGGCGAACCTTGTACTTGCTGTTATAGGTTCCGCCTTCGAGTTCGGCAGAGTTTGAGTGGATGATGGGCACATCGCCGAAAGAGCGTACGAGATAGAAGTAGGCCATAGCTTTCCAGGTGAGGCACTCGCCCTGGCAATAAGCGCGGACATCGGCGGGCGCGGGAGACTTGGCGAGATTCTCGTAAACGGTGTTGGCGTGACCGATCACAGCCCAGAGAGAGTATGACATGTTCACCAGATTCTCGTCGGTACCGTTGACGGTGAAGGTGAGGTATGGCGATGAGCCTTCGTAGCGGAGACCCGACATGATTTCGCCTACCTTGATGAAACCGCGCTGGAAGTCGTACCAGGGAGAGTTGTAGAGGTAGTTGACACCCTGGTAGCACTGCTCGGCGGTCTGGTAGAAGTTGTCGGAAGTGTAGCTGTCGTCGGTGGGACGGTTCAGGAAGTCGTCACACGAGGTGAGTCCCAGACCGAGTCCGGCTATCACAAGACCATATTTGATGCTATTTGCGATTTTCATAATTGGTGTTTTAGGAATTGGAGAGAATTATAAGGATATGTTCAGACCAAACGAGTAGACCGTAGGCGACGGGTAGCGGCCGAAGTCGAGGCCGTAGACGAGACCGGAGGAATCCTGAGTCGAAGCGCCCACTTCGGGATCGTAGCCGTCGTAGCCGGTGATAGTCCAGAGGTTCTGGATGTTGGCGTAGACACGAAGGCTCTGAAGACCGATTTTGCGGAGCATCTTGCTGTCGAAGGTGTAGCCGAGCGATATGTTTTTCAGGCGGATATATGAGCCGTCTTCAATATAGCGGTCGGAGATGCGGTCGTTGTCGTTGGGGTCGGCGGTGACGGCGCGGGGAATCTTGGTTCCGGGATTGGCCACCATCACGTTGTTGATATCGTTGTACCAGAACTGGCCGGCGGGATAGACCTTGGAGGGGTCGATGGGCACGAGGCGGGCGCGGTCGTTGACAGTGTTGAGCTGGTTTGACCATGCCGAGTTCATGTGGGTGAGGCCGATGCTCAGGTAGTTCATCACGTCGTTGCCGTAGGAGCCGTTGATGAAGATGGAGAGGTCGAAGTTCTTGTAGCGGAAGGTGTTGTTCCATCCGAAGGTGAAGTCGGGCATGGGGTTGCCGATGACGGTGCGGTCGTTTTCGTCGATCTTGCCGTCGCCGTTCACGTCCTTGAACTTGAGGTCGCCGGGCCATACGGTGTTGGCGCTGTTGAATACGCCGTTAGTGGGATACTTGTCGCTCTTGGGAGAGTTCTGGATGTCGGCGAGATCCTTGTAGACGCCTTCCACCACGTAGCCGTAGAAGTTGTAGAGGGGCTGGCCGATTTCAGAAACCGAAACCACGTCGCTCCACTGGCCGTAGCCTACGAGGTTGGCATTTTTGGTGCCGGTGAGCGCTTTGAGTTTGTTGCGGTTGAAGGAGAACTGCACGCTGGTTTCCCACTCGAATTCGCCTACGAAGGGACGGCCGGTGAGTTCGAGTTCGAGACCTTTGTTGACGATCTCGCCGAAGTTGCCTTTGGGTGCAGCGAGAGCGGAAGAGCCGTTACCCTGGGTACCCATGTAGGAGGGAAGCTGCATCGACATAAGCATGTCTTTGGAGGTCTTGTAGTAGAGGTCGCCGGTAAAGGTGATTCTGTTGTTGAGGAAAGCGAGGTCGAGACCGAGGTTCCACTGTTCCTGCTTCTCCCATTTCACAGCCTCGTTGGCGATGTTGGCGGGACGGTAGCCTGCGCCGAGAGCGGAGGGCATGCGGCTCATTGCCACACCCCACGCGAAAGCGCCGATGTTGGCGTTACCGGTCTGACCCCAGCCGATGCGGAGTTTGCCGTTGTTGAACCAGTCGGAAACCGAGCCGAAGAACTTCTCGTTGGAGAAGCGCCATGCGCCTGCTACAGAGTGGAAGCCTGCCCAGCGGTTCTTGGGGCCGAAGTTGGAGCTGCCGTCGTAGCGGTAAGTATAGGTGAGCATGTAGCGGCCGTCCCAATTAAGGGTCTCACGGGTGAAGAACGAAGCCATCGAAGAGCTGCCCCATCCTGCGGAGATTGTGGGGATACCTGTACCGAGAGCCGGGTTGTGAACCTCGTTGGAGGGAAGACCGGTATTGGATACGGAAGCGTAGTCGTAGTGCGACTCCCAGCATTCCTGACCTACCATGGCGTTGTAGGAGAGTTTGTCCCACTCACCGTTGTAGGTTACGTAGTTCTTCACAGCCCAGAACCACGAGTTGTTGTCCTGAATGCTGGAAGAGTTGGCGGAGCGTACCCAGCCGCCGAGGTCGACGGTAGGCTTGAAGCGCTTGCCCTGGCTCTGGCTTACGTCGTAGTCGAATTCAGCGTGCCAGGTGAGATTCTTGATGGGAGTTACGTCGAAGAAGAAGTTACCCGTGAGTTTGCGGCGGGAGAGCTTGATTTCGTCGAGCATGGCGAGAGCCACGGGGTTGGGGTTGGTATAGCCTTCGCGGACTACTGAAGAGTAGTTGCCGTCGATGTCGTAGATAGGTATGTCGGGCACGGTGGTAAGAGAGTAGTTGATGATACCCTGCTCACCGTCGGCGAGCTTGAGATTCTCGTCGATGTCGGAGTAGGTCGACGAGAGGCCGAGTTTGAGCCAGCTCTTGAGCTGGGCGTCGAGGTTGGCGCGCAGCGAGAAGCGGCGGAAGTCGGAACCGATGAGGGTACCTTCCTGATCCATATATGAACCCGAAACGTAGTACTGAACTTTATCTGTACCGCCCTGGGCAGCTATCTGGTGCTGCTGCTGGAGCGCGGTGCGGAACACGGCGTCCTGCCAGTTTGTGCCGACACCGAGGATAGAGGGATCGCGGTATACGTTGTTTTCCTTCTGCTGTCCGGTTGCAACGAGATCGTTGTAGTAACTTGCGAACTCGCGGAGGTTCATCATGTCGAGGCGCTTGCTCTGGTGGTTCCATGCAACCATGCCGTCGTAGGTAAACTTGGCTTCGCCCGATTTACCGCGCTTGGTGGTGATGAGGACAACGCCGTTGGAGCCCTGGGCACCGTAGATAGCGGTTGCGGAGGCGTCCTTGAGGATTTCCATCGAGACGATATCGGAGGGGTTGATGGTGGAGAGGGGCGAGATGGTCGACACTTTACCGTTGCCGAGAGCGTCGCCGAGACCGAAGGATGAGCCGGAATTACCGCCGCCCTGAACGATCACACCGTCGATTACGTAGAGAGGCTCTGCGTTGGCGTTGATGGTTGCCTGACCGCGCACGCGGATAGACGACGAAGAACCGGGAGCACCGGAAGTGGCCACTGCCTGGACACCGGTTGCACGGCCCTGGAGCGACTGGTCGAGGTTGGTGATCACGGAGCCTTTCATGGCATCCTCACCAAGCGAGGTTGAAGCGCCGGCGAGGTCGCTCTTCTTCATTGTACCGTAACCTACAACGACAACCTCATCGAGCACCTCGGAGTCGTCCTCGAGTGTTACGGTGACGTTGGTTCTGCCGTTGAGGGGCACTTCCTGGGATTTCATTCCCGCATAAGATACTAAGAGAGTGGCGTCGGCCGACTTCACCTTGAGGGAGAAATCGCCGTCGAAACCGGTAGCTGAACCGTTTGTGGTGTTGCCCTTCTCTTGAACTGTCGCACCGATAAGCGGTTCGCCCGACTTATCCTGCACGATACCTGTCACTGTGACCTGTGCGGAAGCGCTCAGCACGAATGCGAGCAGCAAAGCCGTAACCAGGCCGCGAAGGTAGGAGATTTTACTTTTCATTAGAGCATTTTTAAGGTGATATTGGTTGATTGGAATTGTTTCTTTGCAAGAGACGGAGAGAAGTAAGTCCGATAATCAGGGTCGCAAATTTCTATACGTGATTTTTATGTCAGGTATAAGAATTCAAGGGGTCTGTACTGTGTCATGGTGCCGGAAGCCATGGTGTAGAGCGCGGCAAAAAACGGCGAGGGTCAGAGCGCCGTTTTTCGATATTGCAAAAGTAGCGCAAAGATAAGTAATAAAATGATACTTTCTTATCCCGATATTGACTTTTGAGGATTATTATAGTCGGGTTGTTGTTTTTTAGTTAGTTTGTGTTAAAAAACGGCGTCGGCCTATATACACTGAACCGAGTGTGCGACAAGGTGTGAGTCCCCGGCTGAAACCCGCATCAGAGCGGCGTTGGCGGCAGACCGACAGACTGTCAGCGGGACATACGTGCGACAGCGTCGCGGATAATGGTTATTGTAGTCGAGTCGGCGGCAAACACCGAGTTGAGCCCCTGGGGTTCCTGAGCCGGATCGCCGGTATAGTCGTCGTCCTTCTGCCAGGTATAGTTGCGGGGAGTGGCAAGGCCGCCCCATCCCCAGAAATTCACGCCGGCAATCTTGGCGGAATCGCACACCTGAGAGAATACATGGCGGTAGTAGGCGTCGCGGCCGGCAGTAGACGAACCCGGGGCAGTGGCCATATTGTCGCGCGGATAGCCGAATTCCTCAATCACGAGCGGCTTACGCATGGAAGCGAGGCGGCTGAGATGGTCGGCTATGTAGGCGTCGGTCTTCGCAGCGGCGACGCTTACGCTGTCGGCCACGGCGTTTTCGCTGATCCAGCTCCAGTTGTAGGGCCACATATGGATAGTGGCGTAGTCGACTTCGGGAAATCCGCTGGAAGCTGCCCAGAGATCTATGTCCATTTCGGTGCCCATATAGCCTTCGTTGCCTACCGACACGAGGTGGTTCGGGTCGATTGACTTTATGAGCCGTGCGGTCTCTTCTATCCATTTGAGATAGACTTCCTTATTGTCTTCGCCGAAGGGCCTGGGTTCGTTGCCGATCTGCCATGCCATGATAGCGGGCGATTCGGAGTAAGGCTTGCCGGTAACGGTGCTGGTGCGTCCAACGATATTGCGTACATGATTGGCGGCGAGCACTTTGGCGGAGTCGCAGTTGTAGAATTCGTGAACGTAGGCGTAGTATGCGGGCCAGCCGCTTTCGGAGGGAATCACAGCCTTTCCTTTGCCTGCCCATTCGAGATAGGCGCTGTAGCCTCCGCTCCATTCCCATGCGTTGTTGAGATAGATTACAGCTTTCATGCCGCGCTTTTCGAGTTGGGCGATGAAATAGTCGAGACCGCGCAGAATTGTATCATTATACACTCCCGGAGCCGTCTGCAGATTGGGTTCTATATGTGAGGCGAGACCGTCGGGGCCATCGCCGCCGGCAAGCACTCGCAGGTTACCGATGCCGATAGCCTGGAGCGAGTCGAGTTCGGCTGTCAGGCGCCTGCGGTCGCCGAAGGAGCCTTCGGAGGCCAAGAGCGGGCCGTACCAGAAGTTGGTTCCGATGTAACGGTAGACGGAGTCGCCGTCGTAAAACCGGCCATCTTTCACCGTGATAAAATTATGGTTGTTTTCCACGGCAGTTGTATTTTTATTGCCGTTAGAGCAGGCTCCGGTTATCAGAGCGCCGGCAACAGCAATCGGAAGAAGATATTTCATCAGACTATGTGTCAGGTTAGGTTAGGTTAAATCGAATCATTCCCAGTTGTCGGTGCGGAAGGGAATCAGGGGCATGCCCATGAGGTTTTTCACCTTGCCTATGGCGAAGTTGCGGAAGCAATAGCGGACAGCCTTGATTTCCGGCACTTCGTCGGAGGTCACGATGATGTTGCGGGTGTCGTAGTCCTCGGTGGCTTTCGCGGGGTGGAACACGCGATCCTCACCTGCGGCCTCGAAGCCCTCGAGCACGTCGTTAGGGGTGAAGCCGTCAGCGGCATTCTCAAACGTCAGCGTCGCCTTGTTGCCCTCTACGGTCATGGACTTGTAGCGCGGATAGGTGGCAGGGATACCTTCTATATTATATGTACGCGAAGCTGCCATGAACGCCAGACGCTCGCCTATATCCTTTTTATTGGAAGCATGTACATCCTCAAGTTCGAAGGGGTATACCACGTCGGTGGTGCAGACCACTCCGCTGTTGGGAGTAATTTCGGCGGCTTTGTGCTGACACTCGCGGAAACGGGCGGCATAGTCGGCCTGCGCATCACCGTAGTTCCACGGGGGCATCTCGACGAAGTAGAACGGCAGATCGGGGTTGCCCCACTCCTTGCGCCAGCGCTCCACCATATCCTTCTGATGCTGCGGATACTCGGCGTGGCGTCCGACGTTGGATTCTCCCTGATTCCAGAGAAATCCGCGGATGGTGTAACCTATAATAGGATGGAGCATGGCGTTGTACATAACGCCGATGCGCTCGTACTCCTTCAGTGTGGTGTCGTTCTGCTCCTTGGCCATGTCGCGGTCGGGATAAGTGTCGAGCAGATCCTTGGGCATGTAGCCTTCGGCCTTGGCACCGCCGTAGGCGCATGAGATGATGCCGACCGGCACGTTGAGTATGTCGGTGAGCGACTGCGCGAAATGGTAGCCCAAAGCAGTGAATTCACCGGCATTGGCGGGAGATGAAGTCTTCCATTTGCCCTCGACTCGCTCCTGGGGAGTGTATGCGCCCTTTTTGGGGACAGTCACCACGCGGATTCCGGGGTATTTTCCGGAATAAGCTATTGTCTGCGCGGCGCCCTCAATGGGCTGTGTCCAGAAACCGCGGAGCGGCATTTCCATGTTGGACTGTCCGGTTGCGAGCCATACTTCACCGATAAGCACGTTGTTGATTGTGGTTTTGTCGCCGTCGTCGAAGGTTACCGACCACGGCGTGAAGGATGCACCGGGTGTTTTCACCGTCAGACTCCACCTGCCGTCTTTGCCGGCGGTGGCGGTATAGGCTTTGCCGTCCCACGAAGGTGTCACGGTAACTTTTTTGCCCGGTTTGCTCCATCCCCAGAGGCGCGCGTCGGAATTCTGCTGGAAAACGGCATTGTCGCTTATGATTTCAGGCAGCTCTACAGCGCTGAGCGACGGAGCGGCGCAGAGCAGAGCGAGCGCTGCGAGATTTTTCATTACGGTTTTCATTTGCCGTTGCGTTTTTTGGTTGTTTCCATTGCCAGTTTCGCCCACGGCTTCAGGTTGGCGTCGGTCCACTCCATTCCGTTGTCGGAGGCGTCGGGGGTGAGCATCGAGCAGGTTTCGTTTTTGTCTGCTATATCCCACATGAGCACGCTGATCTTGTTTTTGTCGGCGAAATCCATCCACTCCTGCCACGACTCATAGTTGATGTCGCCGTCGCCGAGATGGTTCATCGAGCCGCACTCCGATATGAATAAGGGAAGTCCTGCGTCGAGCGCTTTCTGCGCCTTGTCGCGGTTCCAGTCCTTGTGGGTGTCGGCATAGAAATGGAGGGAATACATCACGTTTTTGATATCGAGCGGCGACTCTGCGGCCACGTCAACGTCCTGATCCCATTTCGGAGTGCCGACGATTACAACCGAATTCGGAGCGTTCTTACGGATTACGGGGATGAGTTCCGCGGCATAATCCTTCACTTCCTGCCACGGAATTTCGAGAGGTTCATTCCATATTTCGTAGATAACGTTGGGGGTATTGCCGTATTTTTCAGTTATGACGGTAAAGAATTTCTTTGCGTTTTCGAGAGTATTTTCGTGCGAATGCCAGTCGCAGATAATATACATGTCATTGGCGATGGCTGCGTCGATCACCTTCATGGCGAGGTTGACCGAGTAGGCCGAGTCGGGGTCGTAAGCTTTCACGATATCGCCGGCCTTGTGGGCGCCGATAGCCGCACGGGTCACGTTTGCGCCCCATTTTTCCTTGAGCGCACGGACGGTGCCCTCGTTGTAGAATCTGCCCCAGTTTCCGTGCCAGCCGAGCGACGGGCCGGTCAGCACCACGGTGTCGCCTTCGGCGTTGAGCAGATAGCGGCCGTCTACGTGGAGAGGAGATACCGTAGCAGGAATGCTGTCGGATGGTTCGGTTTCAGCCGTTTTCGATGTTTTCGTGCCACACGAGGTCATGGACACGGGGAGCGTAAGCAGTAAAAGCGCAAGAGATGCGAAAGTTTTCATGAAATGCGATTTGTGATTTTGGGTAATGTGTTTGCGAAGTTAGGAGAAAATCGGCTTATTATTAAATAAGTGAACGAAGATTGTCACAAAGAGATAAAATAGTACAAGTCAATAGTGTTCATACTACACTTTTATGATGCTGATACATGTCGCGGAATATTTTCGGTGTAGAGCCTTTTTTCTTCTTGAAAATGCGGTTGAAATTCGAGATGTTGTTAAATCCGCAGTCGTAGCAAATCTCTGCTATAGAAGCGGTTGAGTCTACTAAGGCACGGGTGGCATGGCCAAGACGTATGTCGATCAGATAGTCTGAAATGGAACGTCCGGTGCGCAGTTTGAAGAAGCGGCTGAATGCCGTGGGGGTCATTCCGGCTATATTCGCCAGGTCGCTGAGGCGGATTTCGCTGCGGTAATTCTGCTCCACGTACTCCTGAACTTTCTGCACCCGACGGCTGTCGCCCGTGGATTTTATAGCCGAAAAAGCCTCGCTCGAGAGTGTTCGATATCCGTCGTCTTCGGCGAGCTCATAAAGTATCGACAGGAGCTCAACCACGCGATAAAACCCTGATGTTTCAGCAGTTAATTTCTCCAAGCGACTGTAGACACGCATTATTCCCGGCAACGAGAACGCTATTCCCTTGCTCGACTGATCAAGCATCTTGCGGATTGGCGCCAACTGCGTTTTGGCGAGAAAAACCTCGCCGAAAAGATTGCGCGAGAACTGAATGGTGATTTCGCGAATCTTGTCACTTTTACACTCATATTGCTCCCAACCGTGCTCGATTCCGTTGCCTACCAAAACGAGGTCGTAATCGCCGAGCACCTCCACGGAATCGCCTACGATACGGCGCGCGTTGTTGCAGTCGGCCACGAAGTTCAGTTCATATTCCTCATGCTTGTGAACGGGATATGTAAAGCGGTCTTTATACCTGTCTACCAAATAGAAACAGTCTTTTTCCGACAACGGAGTGATCTCGGTGATTATTTTGTTCATGATGTCAGATTTAGAGAGGTTTTGAGTGTATTTATGAGTGCATTTTCACTGGGCGGCTTGCGAAGCCCTGATGATTGATGATGGCAAATATAATGAGTTTTTTCAAACTATGCAAATTTTATCAGATTATTGACTTTTTTTGACGTTGTTTTTTCATCATTTTCTCTCGTCCGCCACATCGCGCTCACTTCCATAAGGCAATTTGTCTCCGTCAGATTTGCTTTGGAGAGTCTTTTATATTAATTTTGTGGGCCGGACCTGTTTTCCGGGTCTGAAACGTTTCAATCCTAACCCTGATGAAAAATTTCTTCATTGCATTTCTTGGCTCTCTTGCCGGCATCTGGTTCTCGCTGATGCTGCTGTTTTTCGGCTCTATTATCGTGATTTCCTGCGCAATTGCATTTTCGGGAGGCAGCTCCGACCCCACCGTGAAGCTTTCCGACAATTCGGTGCTCCGGCTCGACCTCAACTGCATCATCACAGACCGCGAACAGTCTGTCGACATTTTCGCCCAGCTCCAGGGTGACCAGACCCCCTCGCAGGCTCTCAATAAAGTTGTCGGCGCCATCGACAAGGCCGCATCCGACAAAAAAATCAGCGGCATATTCATCAACGGCTCCGGCCTCTCCGCCGGCCTCGCTCAGCAGCAGGCCATTTTCGAAGCTCTCCGCCGCTTCCGTGAAAAAGCCCCCGACAAGTGGATTTACGCTTACGCTGACTCTTACGGACAGAGCGATTACTATATCGCGTCGGCGGCCGACAGCATATTCATAAACCCCATCGGCGAAATCGACATCCACGGCCTCTCCGCCACCACCCTCTACTTCAAAGACCTCATGGACAAACTCGGCGTCGAGGCGCAGGTTGTGAAAGTCGGCACCTACAAAAGCGCCGTCGAGCCGTTCCTCCTGAACGAGATGTCGGAGGCCTCGCGCGAGCAGCAGGAACTCTATCTCAACAACATCTGGCAATCCGTAAGCTCGCAGATTGCCGCCGCACGAAAGGTCAGAATCGAGACCGTCAACGCCTGGGCCGACGATTTCATCTTCTCCCGACCTGCCGACTGGTATCTTAAAAACAAAATCGTCGACCGCGTGGTCTACCGCCACGAGATGGACGACATAATCGAAAATCTCACCGGCGAGGATGATCCCAACTACCTTACACCGGCGCAATATTGCACTACCACCGACATCCTCAAGCAGGGCAGCGGCAAGGGCGCGAATATAGCGGTGCTCTATGCCGTGGGCGACATTTCCGACGAGGGCGACGACGGGATTGTATCCGAAAAACTCGTGCCCGAAATCCTCGAACTGGCCGAAAACGACGACATCGACGGCCTCGTGCTCCGCGTAAACTCCCCCGGCGGCAGCGCATTTGCCTCTGAACAGATATGGGAAGCACTTCAGCAATTCAAGAAAATAACCGAAAACAAGAAACCGTTCTACGTTTCGATGGGCGACTATGCCGCTTCGGGTGGCTACTACATTTCGTGTGGCGCCGACAAAATCTTCGCCGAGCCCACCACCCTTACCGGCTCCATCGGCATTTTCGGCATAATTCCCAACGCCAACAAACTCATAACCGAAAAAATCGGCATCAAGACCGGTACCGTAAAGACCAACGCCAACGGCAACTTCCCCACCCTGCTCGAGCCTATGACCGACAGTCAGAAAGCCGCCATGCAGAGCTACGTGAACCGCGGCTACGAACTCTTCACATCCCGCTGCGCCGCCGGGCGCCATCTTACTCAGGACTCCATAAAGAGCATTGCCGAGGGCCGCGTTTGGGACGGCCGTCAGGCTCTTAAGTTAGGCCTTGTCGACGAACTCGGTGGCCTCGACGCCTGTATCGCCGCCATAGCTTCCGAACTCGGAGCCGACGGCTCTTACACCATCGAGGAATATCCCTCCGTCAACCTGAAATGGTACGACGCCATCTTCGAGGCCGGCCTCGACGTGAAAGCAGCCATAGTCCGCTCCGCTCTCGGCGAAAACGCCTCACTCGTGGAAACACTCGACCGTGTCAGAGGCATGTCGGTGCTCCAGTGCCGCATGAACCCGGTTGAAATCCGCTGATATTCAACCCAAAACACTATTCGATGTCACGCAGCAAGTTTCTCTCGGCCCTTCTGTTGCTTCCCGTATCCAAAATCTACGGGCTGGTGATGGCTGTGAGAAACCGACTGTTCGAATCCGGCGTACTCAAGCAGCACACGTTCGACGTCCCCGTGGTGGTAATCGGCAACATCGCCATGGGCGGAACCGGCAAGACTCCCCACGTGGAATACACCGTCGGCGCACTGCGCGACCGATTCCGGCTCGGCGTGCTCTCCCGGGGATACAAGCGCGCCACCTCGGGCTTCGTGCTCGCCACTCCGCAGTCGCGCCCGGAGGACATCGGCGACGAGTCGTATCAGATCTACCGCAAATTCGGACCCGACGTCACCGTGGCCGTCTGCGAGAGCCGTGTGGAAGGTATCAGCCGTATGCTCGAGGTGAATCCTGATATCAACATGGTGATTCTCGACGATGCATTCCAGCACCGCTACGTTAAACCAACCGCCGCGGTAGTCCTCACCGAGTACAACCGCCCGGTGTTCAACGACAAGCTCCTCCCCTACGGACGCCTGCGCGAACCGAAATCGGCCCTCAACCGCGCCGACATTGTCGTGGTGACCAAATGTCCCGAAGACATGAAGCCTATGGAGTACCGCATTTTCAAGGAAAACCTCAACCTGTTCCCCTATCAGCTTCTCTTCTTCTCGCGCTACCGCTACGGCATGCTCGTGCCGGTGTTCGGCGACACCGACGCCCCTATCCCCGCGCTCGACTCCCTCTCCCCCTCCGACGCGCTCCTTGTCGTAACCGGAGTGGCCAATCCGAAACCATTCGTAAGACATCTACGCACGTATCCCGCCCGGGTGAAACTCAAACGCTTCGGCGACCACCACAATTTCACAGCCGCCGACATGGAAAGCATCGAGCGCTCGTTCGACGAACTCCAGGGCGACCGGAAATACATAATCACAACCGAAAAAGACGCCGTACGTCTCCTCAACAACCCCTACTTCCCCCACCGCCTCAAACAATGCATTTTCTATGTACCCATTCGGGTGGAATTCATCAACACGGGCGAAAGCGGCGACTTCGTAGAAGGTATCGTGAAAACTCTTCGCAATGCCCGGTTGTTTAATAATTAGCACTCTTCCGAACTTTTTAAACGAATAATAATCATGCTCGAAAAAATCAAACAGACTGCCGACTTCCTGCGTGCGCAGGTGGCAGATATGCCCAAGACAGCAATCATCCTCGGCACCGGACTCGGCGACCTCGTGGATCATATCGAAGAAAAAACCTTCATCCCCTATAAGGATATCCCCAACTTCCCGGTATCCACCGTCGAAGGCCATAGCGGAAACCTCATTTTCGGCGTGCTCGGCGGAAAGCGGGTCATTGCCATGCAGGGCCGCTTCCACTACTACGAAGGCTACGACATGAAGCAGGTCACCTTCCCCGTCCGCGTATTCCAGGCTCTCGGCGTCGACACCCTCTTCGTCAGCAACGCCTCCGGCGGCATGAACAAGGAATTCGTCGTCGGCGACGTAATGGTGATAACTGACCACATCAACCTTTTCCCCGAAAACCCGCTTCGCGGCCGCAATTACAATGAGCTGGGCACCCGCTTCCCGGCCATGACAAATGCCTACGATAAAAAACTCATCGCCCTCGCCGACACGATCGCCGAAGAAAAAGGCATCCGCCTCATGCACGGCGTCTACGTGGGCGTCACCGGCCCCACCTTCGAAACCCCCGCTGAATACGAATACTACCGCATTATCGGCGGCGACTGCGTCGGCATGTCAACCGTTCCCGAAGTCATCGTGGCCAACCACGCCGGCATGCGCGTGTTCGGACTATCGGTGATTACCGACCTCGGCGGAAAAGACGTCACTCAGGTGCCGACCCACGAAGAAGTCCAGCAGGCTGCCGGCATCGCCCAGCCGAAGTGTCTTGAGATAATGAAGGAACTTATCCGCCGCTTCTGAGATGGAGATTTCCGAACTTGGTGAATTCGGGCTCATCGACCGTCTTACCGCCGGTCTGACCCACCGCCACGACTCAACCCTCAAAGGCGTGGGCGACGATTGCGCCGTGCTCCGCTACCCCGACACCGACGTGCTCGTAACCACCGACCTCCTGCTCGAAGGCGTCCACTTCGACCTCACCTACGTACCCCTGAAGCATCTCGGCTACAAGGCCGCCATAGTGAATTTCTCCGACGTCTATGCCATGAACGGCACCCCGCGGCAGATTACGGTCTCCCTCGGCATCTCCCGCCGCTTCACCGTCGAACACATCGAAGAACTTTACTCCGGCATCCGCCTCGCATGCGAAATCTACGGCGTCGACCTCATCGGAGGCGACACCACCTCCTCGCGCCAGGGACTCGTCATCTCCATCACCGCCATCGGCGACGCTGCACCCGGAAAGGCCGTCTACCGCTCCAACGCGAAAGACACCGACCTCATCTGCGTATCGGGCGATCTCGGAGCAGCCTACATGGGCCTCCAGCTGCTGGAGCGCGAAAAAGTCGCATCTGCCGGACAGAAAGATTTCATCCCGCAGTTTCAGGGCAAGGAATACCTCGTTGAGCGCCAGCTCAAGCCCGAGGCCCGCCGCGACATCGTTGCCGAGCTTGCCAAGGCCGGCATCGTCCCCACTGCCATGATGGATATTTCCGACGGTCTCAGCTCGGAGCTCCTCCACATCTGCCGACAGTCCCACACCGGATGCCGCATCTACGAAGACCGCATCCCCATCGACTACCAGACAGCCGTCATGGCCGAGGAACTCGGCATGAACCTCGTGACCGCAGCCCTCAACGGAGGCGAGGACTACGAACTGCTTTTCACCGTGCCCCTCCACTTCCACGAGCAGATTGAAAAAATGCCTGGCGTGAAACTCATAGGACATATTACCAAAGAGGATCTCGGCTGCGCCATGATTACCCGCGACGGCAACGAGATTCCCCTCCGCGCCCAGGGCTGGAATCCCCTCAAAAATCCCGACTGACCACCTCCGGTCTCCCGTGAGGCTACCAAAAAACATCCCCCGCCGGCCATTTTGCCACGCGGGGGATGTTTTTACTTTACATATTTTTCAAAGCGCCGCCACGATTCGGCGGATGCCTTCAAGGCGTTTCATAAACGAAGAATCGCGTTGCAGTTTACCTTTATTGTACGAGCTTTGGAGATTCATCCAGAAATCTGCCTCTATACCGAGAGCCGCCTCTATCATCATGGCATACTCGATAGTAAAGTCACGTTTCCCGTTGATCAGTTCATTGAGCAACGACACTTTCAGTCCGATTTCTTTAGCCAGCCTGGTCTGGGTGATGCCTCTGCACTCCAGTTCCTCCCGAAGAACTTCCCCGGGGTGTGTGGGCTCGAAAGCCACGAGATTATTGGCTATCATTTGAGGTGAAGTTCCCGTAATTTCAATCATATCAGTCGTAATGATTTGAGAGTTCTACAATGTTGCAAATGGTTATCATCGGTCTTTCGCTATCCCTGTCAAGCGTGAATTCTATACGGTATTTACCGTTGACGCGAATAGAGAAGCGGCCTGCCTTATCCCCCGAAAGGGCTTCGAAATTCAGCGAATTGAACTTGTACAGAGTTTCCGGCGCAGGCGCAGCCATAAGCATTTCCACCCGTTTCCGGTAACGCTTTACGATGTCCGGCTGAAAACGGTACTTCCTGTCGGAAGTATCGCCATTCTCGAAAAGTTCGCGCAAGTATGTCTGTTCAAACACGACGACCATTATGCTTTTCTTATTACGCGGCAAAGATATATATTGTTTTTCGTTTTCACAAATTTGTGAAAACTTTCTTAGAGAATGTCGGGATTTTTCGTACCTTTGCAATCCGAATAATAATCCCTCTCCATTTTTTATGCAATGAACCGCATCCTCCTTATCATATTATATGCAGCCCTCGCCCTCTCCGTAAAGGCTGGAAAACTCACGCCCCACGTTGAAAAAGTGCTCGACGCCTACAATTTCTGGCTCTATACTCCCGACGACACCCCCGAGCAGGAAATCGAGCCCAAGCCCCTCATAGTGTTTCTCCACGGCGCCAGCCTCTGCGGCAGAGACCTCGACCGCGTGCGCCGCTACGGCACCATCGACGCCATTGAAAAGGGACGCACGCTCGACGCCTACGTCATAGCCCCACAGAACCCGGGCGGATCATGGATTCCACGCAAGGTCATGAACATCGTCGACTGGGTAGGCGAGAACCACAACATAGACTACGACCGCATCTACGTTATCGGCATGAGCCTCGGAGGCTACGGAACAATCGACATGGCAGCCACCTACCCCGACCAGATTGCCGCCGCAATGGCGCTCTGCGGTGGCGGAACAGTCAGTGACCTGTCTGGGCTCAACGACGTGCCCCTCTGGATTGTCCACGGCATCGCCGACCGCGCCGTTACCATAGGACAGAGCGACCGCGTGGTCTCTGCCATGCGCTCCGCCAACTCCGCCACACCCCGCCTTGTCTACGACCGCGTGCCCGGCATGAACCACTCCCAGCCGGCCCGCTTCTTCTACCTTAAGGAGAGCTACGACTGGCTCTTTAGCCACAGCCTCAAAGACAAGGATCGCAGCGTAAACAGCACATTCGACCCCACCGGACTTCTTAAGACCGCCTACAAAGACCTCAAATTCACTGGCTCCCGCAAAAAACACACCCGCCGCACCGCCCGCCGCTCCCACCGCCGCCGCTAACCCGGCCATCCCGCCCACGTAGAGCCGCTCGAGCCGAGCGGCTGCCCATCTGCGCTCATTATTAACCTTTCTTTTAATCTTATTTAACTTTTACCCCCCCCTAATTGTTAATTATTATGTATATTTGCAGTGGAAATTTAAAATAAAAAAAGGCAGACCAAAACCTTTATTTCAACCACATTATTATCTCAAATGAACAAATACATTACCGCATTCCTGGCTCTGGTGCTCCTCACCTTCAGCGCCGGCGCAAAAAAAATCAAATTCGACTACTCCATAGTGTTCGTACCCGAAGAAGGCGGTGTGAACTTCGAGCGGATCACCGATGATGCTGACTGCGTGCTCTACACAACCTACAACCGCTCGGGCATTTTCGGCAAGAAAAAGGCATCCGGAGTCGACTGGTGGGTCAACCCGCAGATTGCAGTGTCGCCCGACGGCAAGCGCCTCGCATACCTCAACTTCAAGAACGGCACACAGAATATAATGGTAAAAGACGCCCATAAGGGCGGCGCAAGCACCCAGCGCACTTTCCGCACCACCGTTGAGGATTTCTCCTGGAGCCCCGACGGTTCTACATTCTGCTTTACCGAAGTCCGCAACGGACACCACGGCGTATACCTCGTAAACGCCGACAAAGGCTCTGTGGTAAAACAGATCTCAAACGGCTCCGACAACGACTACGCCGGAATCATCGCCCCCGACGGCAACACCATCTTCTTCCACCGCGGCGAAGGTCTCTCTTCCTACAGCATCTGGAGCTACGACCGCAAGTCAAACCTCTTCTCCAACTACTCCCGCGGCATGAACCCCATCGTCAACACTAAAGCAAAGAACGAAATCTACTGCTCACGCTTCACTGATGCCAAAGAGAGCGAAATCTGGCGAATCAATTTCGAGACAGGCGTAGAGGAAATCATTCTCTCAATTCCCGGCCGATCCTTCACCACTCCCCAGCTCAGCCCCGACGGCCGCTGGCTGCTCGTAACCGGCTCTTCCATGGCCGAAAAGGAGAAACTCGTCAACACCGACATCTACGTTGTGCGCACCGACGGCTCCGACCTCACCCAGCTCACCTACCACCCCGGCAACGACATGTCGGCCGTATGGGCTCCCGACGGGAAATCAATCTACTTCCTCTCGCAGCGTGGCTCCGCCGACAAAAACGTCAACGTTTGGAAAATGTCTTTCAATCTCTGATAAGCAAACCCTTATAACATACATCTAATCATTAATCAATTGTTATGAAAAAATTTATCGTAGCAGCCGTGGCAGCCGTATGCGCTCTCGGCGTATCCGCGCAGCGCGCCTCCGACACCGGTGAGTTCTCTTTCTGGGATGGCGACAAAACCGAGCAGAAAATTGTTATCGGCCCCCGCGTAGGACTCAACATCTCCACCCTTTCCATGAAAGAAGGCAACTACAGCTACAGCCCCGACTCGAAAGTAGGCTTCAACGCCGGCGTTGCCGTTGAATTCCCCATCGTGCGCTCCTTCTACGTAAACACCGGTCTCTTCTACACCACCAAAGGTTGCAAAATAAAGGATGACGGCGACGAAGAAAAAATCAACCTCGGCTATCTCAGCCTTCCCCTTTACGCTTCTTATCGTCTCAACTTCGCCGAGCAGTCGCAGCTTCAGGTGAACTTCGGTCCCTACTTCGCCTACGGCGTCAACGGCAAGGATAAATACACTGATTCCGATGGCGACAAATATGAGCAGGATGCTTTCGGCACCAAAGAGGGTCAGGCAGGTCTCAAGCGCTTCGACTGCGGTCTCGGCTTCGGTCTCGGCTACACCTTCAGCCGCATCTACCTCGGCCTCGAATACCAGCTTGGCCTCACCAACATCGCCGACAAAAAAGCATGGGATAAGGACACTTCGATCAAGACACGCAACTTCAGCATCTCCGTTGGCTACAACTTCTGATAATAAGCCAGCTTTCTGATAATAAATTCTTTCTCATTCTTAAGGACCGACTCCCCGAGCCGGTCCTTTTTTATACAGAAGCAGCACTCTTACTTCACTGATTACCTATTCATTCCCTATTCTACCCACCCTCTCTCCTGTTCTCAAAACCTCCTGTTTCTACTGTTCCCCTGTCAAAAATTTTCGCCCCGATCTGAAAAAAGCGACATTATCGCAATGCTCTCCGCCCCTTCCCGTATTATCTTTGCGGAAAATTAACCGTTATCACTATGAAAGAACCCACAATTTACCAGGAAGCCAAGGCCAAGACCGCGCCTTGCAAAATCTCCCACCAGGCATTCCACCTCTACGTAGGCCTCGTCGTAGCGCGCCTCCAGGAAGCACCCGGACTGTTCAAATGCTACGGCGAGATAATGACAGCCCTCATGTACTACTTCGAGCACGGCAAACGCATACAGAAAAGCGGCTACGAAGTCGCCGACGCCTTCCTCGGCGAAATCTACGCTGAGATCGACAAATCCGTCCGCCGTTCCGAATCTGCCCGTGCCGCCGCCGCAAAGCGCCGTCAGGAGCGTCAGGCCGCGAAAGAAGAGAACCGTCGGCTCCATACTGAAAAACCCGCCGAAACTCCCGCCGCCCCCAAACCGAAGAAAGAAATCCGATACAGCCCCGGCGGATACCGTATCTACGACCGCGACGACCCCCGCTATTACGACGACTTCCGCGCATACTACGGCCTCCCGCCGCTCGACCACAGCGGCTGCATCTTCGACGATTAAATCTCAGCGTCATACATACGCTATTGCATAACATGTTGCTAATCAGTAGGGGCGCTATACTTAGCGCCCGCCGAGTCAACACTACACGCTCCTACAAAAACGCATGAGCGCCCGACCCGGACAGATGCAATTAATTTGCCAAAGAGTTTGTACGGGCGTGATTCTTCACGCCCACCGCGAAATACACCTGTGAATGCATTCGTTTTTTCTGTAAAAAAACCGGCTGTTCTAAAAATATTTCTCAAATCCGAAGAAAAATTGTAATTTCGTGTGTTAATTAGGTATGGTATGTAAGCGCAGAGGAGCACTCTGCCGCCGCTATTCGCCTCAACTATTTAACTTTCAATCAAATGGAACGAATAAAGGTCAAAATCATAAACAGATCCGGACACGAACTGCCCGCTTATGAAACCCCTTCAGCCGCCGGAATGGACATACGGGCCTGTCTTTCCGAACCGATTACACTCCAACCCCTCGAAAGGGCGCTGATTCCTACCGGATTGCGCATTGAACTGCCCCACGGCTACGAGTGTCAGATCCGCCCCCGCAGCGGCCTCGCCCTGAAAAAAGGCATCTCGCTCGTAAATACCCCCGGCACTGTCGATTCCGATTACAGGGGCGAAATAGGCGTGATTATGATCAATCTTTCTAACGAACCCTTCACCGTTACCGACGGCGAGCGCATTGCCCAGATGGTTGTGAAAGAATACGTGCGCGTCGACTGGGAGCCGGCGGAGCGTCTCGATGAGACCAAGCGCGGCGACGGTGCTTTCGGCCATACCGGCATCAGCTGATTTCTTATGAAAACAGGATTTTCATTCTACATACTCACGGCAATTCTCGTGCTTACCGCACTTGCAGGCGGCTCGCGTAACCGTCAGCCGTCGGAGACTGCCGACGAGCGCAAGGCCGACTACCTCTATCTCGAGGCCCTGCGCTGCAAGGCTCTCGGCAAACCGGACGCAACGTTTGAACTGCTGCAGCGCGCCTACGAGCTCAAGCCTTCCGACGTTGAAATCGGCGCGGAACTCGCATCGTTCGTGCTCTCGCTTTCGCGCGGCGATTCCGCCGAAGTCGACAGAGGCATCCGGATGTGGCGCGATTACGTGAATTTCAACCCCGACGACTATATTTCTGGCGTTCACTACGCACTGCTCAACGAGCGCGTAGGCAACCGCACCGAAGCTCTCGGCATGTGGAACCGCCTCCACAACCGATTTCCCGAAAAAGAAGAACTTACCTTTAAATACGCCGACGTGCTCGGATCGACATCCGACACCGCAAGCATACGCCGGGCCGTTGAAATCTACGATTCGCTCGAGGCTGTCGACGGCAAAAGCATCGCCCTGTCCTCAAAAAAAATCCAGCTTTTCTATCAGGAGGCCGACACTCCCGCCATCTTCAGCGAACTGAAATCGCTGCTTGCATCGTCGCCTTCAAGCGTGGAGTTCAACGTTTTCGCCGGAGATATCTTCACAATGTTCCAGAACCGCGACTCCGCCCTCATATTCTACAACCGCGCATGCGCCACCGACTCCACAAGCGGCCTCGCCTTCTACTCGCGCGCCAACTACTACAACGCTATTGGCGATTCGGCCGGTTACGACCGTGAGATATTCAACGCACTCAAGAAAGAGAGCCTCGACGTCACCACCAAACTCGCCATGATGAAAGGCTACATCGAGGAAATGTACAGCGATTCCACCGAGCAGCCTCGCATCCGGGAACTCTTCGAAGTGCTCATCGACCAGCATCCACACGAACACGACATCCACGACATGTTCTCACGATACCTCATCGTCACCCGCGACTATGCAGGAGCGGCCGAGCAGTCTGAACTCGCCCTCGACATCGAACCCGACGACAAGGAAGGGTGGCAGATGCTCGTTTCGCTTTACCTACAGGTACAGGACTACGAAAATGCCGGAAAAGCCGCACAGCGCGCTCTACGCTATTTCCCGTCAGACCCCGAACTGCATCTGATGCTCGGCAGCATATATGCCCAGCTCGACAAACCGGCCGACTCCCGCAAGGAATATGAGGAAGCGCTTAAGCTCGGCGACAGCAGCGACGTGGAATTCCTGTCGCGCCTGTATACATCTATGGGCGACAATTTCTACATCGACGGCAACAAGGACAGCGCTTTCGTCTACTACGAGCGTGCGATTCTATATAACCCCGAAAACTACACCGCCCTCAACAACTGCGCCTATTATCTCGCCTGCGAGGGACGCGACCTCGACAAGGCTATGGAGCTGATTACTCAGGTGGTTGCGGTGCATACCGACGAGCCGACATCGCAGGACACCTACGCATGGGTGCTTTTCAAGAAAAAGGAATACCCTGAGGCAAAAGCGGCCATCGACAGAGCTATCGAACTTACCGACGACCCCTCGAGCGACATTTTCGAGCATGCCGGCGACATCTATTTCATGAACGGCGACCCCGACGGAGCAGTGAAGTTCTGGGAGAAAGCCCTGAAGCTCGACCCCGACAACGACCTGCTGAAACGGAAAGTCCGCCATAAGACGTATTTTTACAAGTAAGCTTTATGAACCGTCATCACCTTATGCCGCAATTTTTTGCGGCCGTGCTTATAATAATCACCGCAGCGCTCGCAGCGTCGTGCGGTTCTTCAAAGCAGGGAGCCGCCCCCACCCCCGGCGCTCAGACACCGGCTCCGGCCACTAAGGGAGCCGCCGAGGCTCTCCTGTCGACCTACCGCAACGACTGGACATCGCTCTCGATGCCCCTGAGTGTGAAGCTCCGTTCGCCCAAGCGTCTAAGCGCCTCCGGCACGCTCACCATGACCCGCGGCGAGGACATAACAATATCCATGCGCATGCTTGGTTTCGAATTGGCCGTGCTGTATATCAACGGTGATTCCATACTCGCTCTCGACAAACTGCATAAATACTACATTGCCGAGAGCGTCAGCGACCTCCTCGGCGGATTCCCCGCAACCGTCGGCAACCTTCAGGATCTCATCCTGGGTCATGTATTCCTGCTCGGCGAGAATGCCGTGGGAAAATCAGACCTCGGCAAATTCAGAATCGACAGCGGCTCCGGCGACTGGTTCCTCGCACCCGTCCGTCAGCCCCGGAACGTAAGCTATAGCTTTGCTATCCCCGACGGCGCCCTCTGCATAGCCACGACCAGCGCCGCCGTGGGAAGCCGGCCCATAACATGTTCCTACGGTGAATACCTCGCCGATACTCCCGCCGGCTCCGTCACCTCCTCCCTCTCCGTCAAGGCATCGGGCAGCAAGCATTCCATCGAGGCGGAGATGGAACTTCGCCCCGACAAGGCAAAATGGAACGGCGGCAGTTCGAGAAAAGTGACCGTGCCCCGCGGCTACACCCGCATTGAGGCGTCAAAGCTTCTCAAAGCAATACCCGAACTCTGATGGATTCCCGGAAACTGCGCATACTCTCCAGGGCGGCGGCGCTGATTCTCGCGGCGGCACTCTGCTTTATTCCGGCCGGGGCGAAAAAAAAGCGCCCGGCGGCATCTGCGTCGGGCCGGCGCTCGGTGGAGAAGGTGGAACGCGACAAGCAGCAGACCCAGCGGCAGATTTCAGAGACTTCCGATAAAATCAAAGCCAACTCACGCGAAATAAACCGCCAGCTCGGACGGCTCGAGGAACTCAGCGGCAACATCGAATCGGGCAAGGCTTCCATAAGCCGGCTCAACGCCCGCATCGACACTCTATCGGCGCAGGCTGCTGCCGCCCGCGACTCCGTAACCGCCCTCGAAGAGGAACTCGAACAGATGCGCGCTACCTACGTCAGGGCGCTCCGGCAGCTGCAGCCCGACTACCGTTCATTCTCGCCCTGGGCTTTCATTCTGTCGGCAGGAAGTTTCCGCGAAGCTCAGCAGCGGGTGCGCTATCTCCGCCAATACTCCAGGTGGCGCGTAAGCAAAGCCGATAAAATCCGCCGGGCCACCGACCGTATAGCCGAACGCCGCAGCGCTTTGGCGAAAATGCACGCCGAGAGCGACGAAGCCCTCCGGCAGATCGGAATAAAGCAAAAGCAGATGTCGCGCGACCACGATGAAGCACAGACTCTTCTTGCCGGCCTGCGGAAAGAAGACTCGGCGCTGCGCCGGACTCTTAAGGAGCAGAAAGACCGCGCCCGCCGCCTCGACCGTGAACTCGACCGTATCATAGCCGAGGAGCAGCGCAAGGCCGCCGAGAAAGAACGTGCCGCAGCCCGCGCGGCCAAAGAGAAGAAGAGACAGAATTCCGGCACAAAGCCCGCACAGCAGCCGCAGAAGCCGGCGGAACCCGTGCGCCGCAACGAACCGGCGCCGGAATACACCGCCGCCGAGGCCACTTCGGCTCTTACCGGCTCCTTTGCCGAAAACAAAGGTAGGCTGCTCTTCCCCGTGTCAGGCAAATACCGCATCACGCGCCACTTCGGACGCCATCCACACCCCACTCTTCCAAACGTGGAGACCGAAAATTCCGGAATCGACATCGAAGTGGCCTCCGGCACCGCCGCCCGCGCCGTTTTCAGCGGAAAAGTCTCCGCTATTTTCCGTCAGGAGGGCTTCAACTCCATCATAATGGTGCGCCACGGCAAGTACATAACCATCTACGCCGGACTCGACAATATAGCCGTCAGGCAGGGCGACACCGTGAAAGCCGGACAGAACCTCGGCATGATTACGGCAGGTTCCGAAAACTCCGGACGCGCCGTGCTTCATTTCGAAATCCGCAACGAGCGCCAGAAACTCAACCCCACACAGTGGGTGAGATAATAGAGGTGGCCATAAAAAACAAGTGGGGAAATAAAGCGGTGTAGAAGCAAGTCATTTACCTCTACATCGCATTGTCCTCTCTTTTTTCACACAAAAGTAAGTGTCGAAAGGCGGTCGGGAACAAGCGCCGACGCCACCCGCGCAATATCGTCGGAGGTTATGGCGCTGATTGCGTCGGCTACCTCCCCGCGGTTCAGAGCGCGCCCCCGCACAAGTGTGGAGCGCGCCGCAGACAGTATCTGCTGTTCGGTGTTGGTCGACGCCACGGCGAGCTGCCCGAGATACTGCTTTTTCGCCGCGGCGAGTCCGCGGGGCGACACCGGTTCTTCCGCCGCGCGGCGCATTATGTCGTCCACGAGCCGGCGGCAGCGCCTGCTGTCCTCGCGGTCGCAGCCATAATAGATCGTAAACAGACCGGTGTCGCTCAGCAGCGACGTGCCGGCGTCGATAGAGTACACTAACCCACGCCGCTCGCGCAGCGCCACATTGAGCCGAGAATTCATGCCCGGGCCGCCAAGTATGTTGGTGAGCAGGTTCATGGCGAAACGGTCGGAACTGCCGAGTCCGCCGATCCGCGCGCCGGTCAGAGTGTGGGTCTGGTGAGTCGAGAGTTCGCGCTCGCTGTCAAATGGCGCCAGCACCGCGGGAGTAACCCTGTGGCGCGGACAGTCCGGGCGGGTGAAGGTCGACAGACACGCAGCCGCGATCCTTTCAACCCTTTCGGGCTTCTCCGGACCGGAATAGAAAAATACCATCTGCCCCGGTGTGTAGAACCGCGTCAGATAATCGCGGAGCACCTCAGAGGTGAAGCCGCGCAGCGATTCGCGGTCGCCGAGAATGTTGTGGCCGAGTGGCGAACCGGCGAAAATCAGATCGTCGAAATCGTCGAAAATTCCCTCCGAAGGAATATCGAGATAAGTGTCGATCTCATCAGCCACCACTTCGCGCTCGCGCTCTATCTCAGCTTCGGGAAACGAGGAATTTTCAAGTATGTCGGCCATCAGGTCGACGGCGCGGCGCAGATTTCCGGAGGGAAACGTGGAGTAGACCATCGTCTCCTCTTTCGTGGTGTAGGCGTTGAGCTCGCCGCCCACCGCCTCCATGCAGTTTATGATGTTCCACGCCCGGCGCCGGGAAGTGCCTTTGAATATTGTATGCTCCACGAAATGAAAAATTCCGCGGTGAGCCTCGTCCTCGTCGCGGCTTCCGGCATTGATGGCAAACCCGCAGTGCTCCGCTATGCCCGGGCGCTGCACCATCACGGCCCTCATGCCGCACGAAAAGTTGGTATATATGATGTTATTATTCATTTAATTCACGTTTTGCCCGGCAAAATTAGTGAAAATTCAGTAATTTTGCATCGGTTTCCAAACAAGCACGTAAAAAGGGATGAAAGGTTGCAAGAAAAAACTGATTCCGGCGCGGGTTGCGGCCATAGCCGCGGCGATCGTGCTTGCCTCCCTGACGTGCCGCGGCGAAACTGCCGCCGACAGCGTCGCCCCCCTTCCCGCCGCCCCTTCCGCCACCCCCGACACCGCCCGCAAGGTATCCCCCACTCTATGGATAAGCCAGCTGATAGGCAACGGTTTCCATATCAACGACCCCGGGGTAGATTACCCCAGGTTTCCCCGCTTCCTGCTTAAGGTCTACAACTGGGGCGACAGGACATTCAACAAATACGACACCGCCTACGTGGTGAGCTCGGGCAAAAACTGGAAAGTACAGGGCAAAAGCTACAACTGGATGGAGCTGCAGTCGATGATATTTCCCAAACACACCTATCTCAACATGCACTCCGACGTCTACATCGACGCCGGCGCTTACATAAGCTTCATGGCTCTCAGTGTGGGTTATATGTTCAACGTCAACGAATTGCTCGGACGCCCTACCAGCCGCCACACCTTCAACCTCGACTTCACCTGCTCGCGCTTCTCGGGAAGCTACACCACCCAGTCGTCGCACGGCGGAATGGTCATTACCCGCCTCGGCAACTACAACGGCGGCCACAACATCCACCACAAATACAACGACGTCGATATAAAGTCTACCTCCGGCGACCTCTACTACTTCTTCAACCACCGGCGCTACTCTCGCGCGGCGGCTTACTGCTTCTCGAAGTACCAGCTCCGGAGCGCAGGATCCTGGATTGCCGGACTGAGCTTCGCACGGCAGTCCATTCATCTCGACTTCAAGAATCTGCCTCCCGACATGCTGCTTGCGCTTCCGCTCCAGATGTCGGTCTACAGTTTCAAATACAACGACTACACGGCTCTCGGCGGCTACGGCTACAACTGGGTGCTCAGACCGAGCCGGTGGCTCCTGAACGCCACCGGCCTCATAGCCCTCGGCTACAAACACTCGTTCGAGGAGTCGACCGACGGCCGCCGCGACCTGGTGGCAAACAATTTCAAGCTGAGTATGTCGGGAGTCTATAACTACAAGGCGTTCTTCTCCTCGCTGCAGTTCCGTTTCGACGGGTTCTTCTACTACAATTCGAACTTTACATTCTTCAACTCCTTCACCACGCTCTCTTTCATAGTGGGAGCGAGATTCTGAACAATGAACATAGGCAACATACAATTGGGCGACCGCCCCGTGATGCTCGCGCCCATGGAAGACGTGACCGACCGCTCTTTCCGGCTCATATGCAAGGAGCAGGGAGCCGACATGGTCTACACCGAATTCGTGAGCGCCGACGCCCTGATCCGCGACATACCCGCCACGGTGCGGAAACTCACCATCGACCCCGGTGAGCGCCCTACAGCCATCCAGATCTACGGCCGTGAGACCGGCCCTATGGTCGAAGCCGCGAAAATAGTCAAAGCCGCCGGCCCCGACATTCTCGACATAAATTTCGGCTGTCCCGTGAAGAAGGTTGCCGGCAAGGGCGCGGGAGCGGGAATGCTGCGCGACATCCCGAAGATGCTCGAGATAACCCGCGCGGTTGTCGACGCCGTGAAAATCCCTGTCACGGTGAAAACCCGTCTTGGATGGGATCACGAGTCGAAGATAATAGTCGACCTCGCCGAACAGCTCCAGGACTGCGGCATACAGGCGCTCACCGTCCACGGACGCACTCGCTCGCAGATGTATACCGGCAGCGCCGACTGGGAGATGATAGCCCGGGTTAAGGAGAACCCGCGGCTGAGGATTCCGGTAATCGGCAACGGCGACATCACCACCCCCGAGCTTGCCCGCGACGCTTTCAGCCGTTACGGCGTCGACGGCGTGATGGTAGGGCGCGCCTCGATAGGCGCACCGTGGATTTTTCGCGAAATCCGCAGTTTCCTCGCCTCAGGGGTGGCCGATGAAATCTCCGCCGCCGAGAAGTTCGCTCTGCTGCGGCGTCAGATCCGCGAGAGTGCCGACCGCATAGACGAATACCGCGGAATCCTGCACATACGGCGCCACCTCGCGGCGTCGCCCCTCTTCAAGGGTATTTCCCATTTCCGCGAAACGAGGATAGAGATGCTGCGCGCCTCAACCCTCGACGAGCTGTACGGCGTACTCGCCCGAATCGAGCAAATGCTCGCGTAAAGAGAGCTTTTTCTCCGCAACAGACGGCATTTCCGCGAAAGTTTCGCTATATTTGCACATCACATTATCTTCAATGCAATGAAAATCCTCCGATTCATACCGGTTCTCGCTCTCCTGTTTGCCTCTGCCACGGCAGGAGCCGAAGAACCGAACCGCTACACCATCAACGTCAATGAATTTCACGAACTCAAGGTTATAAACAGCGTAAACGTAGAATACCGGTGCGACCCCGACTCGGCAGGAAAAGTGTCGTTTACAGCGTCGCCTGAGCTCGTGTCGCTCTTCATATTTTCCAATCCCAAGGGCACGCTCGAAATCCGCACCACCGACACGGCGTCTACCGTAAAGGAAATTCCGACGGTGACGGTCTACTCCTCCTACCTCAACAAGGTCGAAAACTCAGGCGACTCCACCGTCAGGGTCAACTCGATAGCGCCCGGCGCCGAAATATCAGCCACGGTCATAGGCAACGGACGCCTCATAGTACACGGCATCCGCGCCACAAAGGTAAACGGTTCGGTTAAGACCGGCAACGGACTGCTCGTGCTGTCGGGCGAGTGCGACAACGCCAATTTCAAATTTTACGGCACCGGGACTATCCAGGCCGACGAACTGAAGGCCCAGACCGTGCAGGTAAAGGCGAGCGGCACCGGCTCCATAGGCGTATGGGCCACGGAGAAGCTCTCGGTCTACGGCATGGGCAGCTCGAAGATATATTACAAGGGCACACCGGAAATAAAGAAATCGTCGCTCGGGCTCAAAGTGGAACCGCTGCCGTAACACCATCCCATGGAGCAGGAGGAGCAGCAGTCTGACAACCTGAAGCACAAGCTGGCGGGAACGATAAAGTGGAACGCGATAGACCGCGTGGCCACTCAGATTCTCTATGCCGTGACCGGAATCGTGCTCGCCAACCTGCTGAGCAAGGCCGATTTCGGACTTGTGGGTGCCATAGGCATCTTCCAGGCGTTCGCCACCCTGTTTGTGGACTCCGGCTTCAATGCCGCGCTCATCCAGCGCAAGAACCCTACGAAACTCGACTACTCCACGGTGCTGTGGTTCAACCTCACCACGGCGACTGCCATCTATATCATATTGTTTATGGCTGCGCCCTATATAGCGGAGCTTTTCGAAAACGACCGGCGACTGATACCGCTGTCGCGCGTGATGTTCCTGACGTTCATCATCAACGCCGCCGCCATTGTGCAGACCAACCTGTTAGTCAAGCAGATGCAAGTGAAGATGATAGCGGTGAGCAACAGCGTTGCGCTCATAGCGAGCGCCGCCGTCGGGATATGGCTCGCGGTTGCGGGCTACGGAGCGTGGGCGATCGTATGGCAGTCGGTGACGCTTTCTACGGTAAAGACCGTCATTCTTTGGGCGACGAGTGCGTGGCGCCCGCTGATGCAGTTCTCCATGGCGTCGCTGCGGTCGTTTTTCAGGTTTGGCTCCGGTGTGGTGGCATCGGCGTTTCTCAACGTTGCGTTTCAGGAAATCTACTCTTTCTTCATAGGCAACAGGGTGGGACTCGTGGCACTCGGCTATTACAACCAGGCGCACAAGTGGAGCCGGATGGGCATAGCCTCGATCTCGCAGATGCTCTCCACGTCGTTTTTGCCGGCGCTTTCGGCTGTGCAGGACGATGCCGCAAGATTCGCCGCAGCCGTGAGGAAGATGAACCGCTTCACCGCTTATCTTCTTTTCCCCGCACTGGGACTTTTAGGAGTAATGGCGACGCCGATCTTCCATACCCTGTTCGGAACGAAGTGGGACGGCGCCATACCTCTGTTTCAGATACTGCTGGTGAGGGGCGTGTTCACGGTGCTTCAGAGCAACTACAACAGCTACATAATGGCGCTCGGGCGCTCGCGGCTTATGATGATAACCGAACTGCTGCGCGACGGCGCGGCCGCAGTGGCGATTGCCGTCACGCTCCCCTATATAGCCCTGTCGCGCCCCGACAGCATAACAGCGGGCCTCGAAATCTTTCTGTGGGGGCAGCTCGCGGCGTCGGTCATAACGTGGGCTGTCACGGTCTGGCTCACTGCGCCGCTATGCCATCTGCGCCGCCGGTCGTTTATCACCGACCTCCTGCCCGCACTGGGAGTGACGGTTCTGTCGCTCGTTCCTGCGGGGATGCTCGCCGCCGTGGTGTCGTCGCCGCTGCTTCTGTGCTGCGCCGAGGTGCTTGCCGCAGCAGTGCTCTACCTCGGAATCAACGCCGCCGCAGGGTCAGGGATACAGCGGGAGGTGATAAGCAGCCTTATCCATCGCGGGAAATAGCGCCGGGGCGCGGGGACGGCTCTGCCATAAAGGTGCAAACTTGGCTATCGCCGGTTCCGAGGCTGCGCCCTGCGGGGCTTGCCTCGGGAGGAAGGAGGGGGCGGGCGCGGTCCCACAGCTCCGCTTCGCTCCGCAGTGGGTTAAAGGAACATCGCCCTTCCAGGGCTTTTTCTGTACTCGCTGCCGCTCTCTGTCTGGCGCGGAACAGGCGGTGGCGAAGGATGCGAGATAGCGCCGTAAGTCGGGGAGCGGCGGAATCACAAGAGTGTCGAAAAGCGCCGGAGGCGCGGGATCCCTCTAACCCACTGCGGAGCGAAGCGGAGCTGTGGGACAGCAGGTCATCTCCCACCATTCCGAGGCAAGCCCCGCAGGGCGCAGCCCCGGAACGGCGCCAGCCAAGTTTCAGCGCAAATCGTCAGGATGGAAGGTGAGCCCCAGATGTTTGCCAAATGTCTTTATCTCACTGTCAAAGGCGGCAATACGGTGGTGCTCGGTCTGCGATTCAATGTACGTTATCGTTTCCTGCATCCTCGACGGCGAGACGCTGCATGCAAAATAGCCCGTACCCCAGCCACTGAACATAGTGGTGCGCGAGTCCTGCCTCAGCCACGAACTGGATTTGGCTTTTACCGCCGACATAAAATCACTTAAGGATATGACCGGTGAAAGATTGACCAGCAAGTGGACGTGGTCCGTCACGCTGTTGATGCAAATCATTTTGCTTTTTTTCTCTGCCACTATGCCGGCGATGACATTGTGAAGGTCAAGTCGGTTGACATCGTGCAGGGCAGGATATCTGCCACGAGTGGCAAAAATAATGTGGTATAATGCGATTACGGAGCTCATATCTCTGATGATTTATGCGCAAAGATACCAATTGCCAACGACTTATGCAAACGTGCGCCTTGGCTGTCGCCGGTTCCGAGGCTGCGCCCTGCGGGGCTTGCCTCGGGAGGAAGGAGGGGGCGGGCGCGGTCCCACAGCTCCGCTTCGCTCCGCAGTGGGTTAAAGGAACCCCGCGCCTCCGGCGCTTTTTGACGAACAGAGAGAGTAGGATGGGACTGGCGGAAGAATATTGTGGTAAAATAAGTCAATTTAAAGTCAAAATAGTATCATATTTTCTCAACATCTTTTAGCTAAATTTGCCGTAGAAACCGTTACAAAATCTCTATCATGGAAACGAAGCACTGCATATTGTGCCTGAAACCCTGACGATACGAGACTCGCAACCTTACCTAACTGACTACCTTACATTAAATTCACCAAATATTAACTTAAATCTCTTATTGTATGATTAAACAATTACTCTCTTTCGCAGCTATAGCTGCAGCCTTGACAGCCAACGCAGAAGTGGTAACACTTTGGGAAGGCGAATGCAATTTTGGAAAAGATTGGGCAAGCGATGCTTCTTTCGCTGTACCTGCCTCAGAATTTTCAGTTCTTGACAATAATTCCGCTGTTCTTACATTTGAATACACTCTTGACAGCTCCTGCCAATGGTGGCAATACAAACCGTGCTCAAACGGCGAAGGTTGGAAACCCCTTGAAGTGGCTACGGAGCTCGGCAATAGCTATCAGTGTATCAGCGTTTCTGCTGGCACAACTTCCACCCAGCTTGAACTTAAAGCCGCCGACATCGCAACCATAAAAGCAAACGGAATGCGTTTTCAGGGTTATGGAATGACCTTCAAGAAAATAACTTATGATGCTGCCGGTACTATCGATCACAGTGTTATTTGGGAAGGCGAAACGAAATTCACCGGCTGGAGTGTTAACATCAGTTTCCCCAGTTCCAAAGTTAAGGTTGGTGATGTTCTCCTTTACGAAGTCTCCGAAGCCGGCACTTCAGATGCCCAGGCTATAGTAAAAGGCGGCAACTGGGAAAACCTTTTAGGTACAGCTAAAATTTCCGCCGCTGACCTCGCAACCAAAAAAGTTTATGTAGGCGTCACTAAGGAAATGATTGATAATTGCGGGGATCAGATTATTCTTCAGGGTCTCGGCGATTTTGTTGTTACTAAAATTTCTATCGCTGACAAATTTGAAGCTAATGGCGTAATTGCTTACGGCGAACGTGCTCTCGGCACATCGATTTTCACTGTTATTCCTGAAGGAACCAAAGAAATCGCAGTTGATCTTACAGCAGCTCCTGATTGGTTTCAGCTCTGTAATACCAGCTGGGCAGATCTTGAACTCGCCAATACCAAATCGGCAGATGGCAAGACTGTTACTTTCACACTCACTGAAGATGCCATCAGCACTATCAACAGCAGCAAAGAATTTGTACTCAATGGTTCCAGCAAGATTACTAAGGTTTACATTCCTCAGGGTGAGAGCGGTGTAGAGAACATCGTGGCTGAGGCTGATGCCAATGCTCCCGTTAATGTTTACAATATCGCAGGTCAGCAGGTACGTGCTAATGTAGCTCCGGCAGAGGCAGTTGAAGGTCTCGCTCCCGGCTTCTACATTGTAGGCAACAAGAAAGTGCTCGTGAAATAATTCATCACAGAAAACATCCATATTTGCGCCCCGCGGAATCTATCCGCGGGGCGCATTTTTCGTGCACAAGGGGGTAACGGCTTCGCCATGGATCGAGGCGTCGCACCTCCGGCGCTCGCCTCGATTTTTTGGGGGGGGAGCTATCCCACAGCTCCGCTTCGCTCCGCAATGGGTTTGAAAAACATCGCGCCTCACGGCGCTCCGTCGCAGGGTGTCGGTGGAATCAGGGATATAGCATTTAGCACGCAGTAATTCAGTTGATTAGTGCGGACGTGATTCTTCACGTCCACCCCGTCTTATTCGCCCGATAAATGCATTATTCGCAGTGGACGTGAAGAATCACGTCCCTACAACTCGTTGATAATCCATATGTTATCAGCGCCGGAGCGCCGGAGGTGGCTTCGTAAGAGCCGGCGGGGGGGTGAATTGTCGCGAAAATAGCACAAAAATTATTAAACTGTCAGTTTTTCTGTTTAAAAGGCAGTTTAATGCAAATTATTTCGTAAATTTGCCGCAATTTAGTTAGTCCAATAGGTTTTTGGCTATCAAAAAGGATAATTAACCTAATTATTGTTTTAAGCAGAAAGTCAAAGTTAATGAACAACGACCAGGTATCGGTGATGTTCGCAACCGAGGAGCATGCCAAGCATGCGGAACACATTGTGAACCTCATCTACGAGTCAGCACTACAGCGCGGCACGGGCATAGCCCGCCGTTCGCCCCAGTACATTATCGACAAGATAAAGGGCGGGAAAGCTGTAGTGGCCATGTATGGCGACCGTCTGATCGGATTCAGCTACATAGAGAGCTGGAGCCACGGAGACTACGTAGCCACGTCGGGTCTAATCGTTGATCCGGAATTCCGCAAGTTAGGACTTGCGGCGCGTATCAAAAACAAGACATTCGAACTTGCCCGACGACGATTTCCGTATGCGAAGATTTTCTCCATCACTACTTCTCTGCCCGTAATGAAGCTGAACTCGCGTCTGGGCTACCGGCCGGTTACCTTCTCGGAGCTTACCCAGGACGAGGAATTCTGGAAGGGTTGCGAGGGCTGCATCAACTACGACATTCTCTGCCGCAACAACCGGAGGATGTGTCTGTGTTACGGCATGCTCTACGACCCGAAAGCGAAGCTTGAAAAGCAGAAATGGTACGTTCCCTATAAAACGTGGATCGCCAACAAACTCGGCAAACTTTTCCATTTAAAAAAATAATCATCTTCTCCAACATAAACACCACTACACAATGATCGACAAGAAGAAAAAAGTGGTTCTCGCCTTCAGCGGCGGCCTCGATACATCGTTTGCAGCCAAATATCTATCCGAAGACCTCGGCTACGAGGTACACACCGCCCTGGCCAACACCGGCGGCTTCACCGATGCCGACCTTGAGCGCATAAAGAACCGTGCGCTCGACTTAGGCGCAGCCTCACACGTCAATCTCGACATAACAAAGGATTACTACGACAAATCCATCCGCTATATGATTGCCGGCAACGTGCTGCGCAACGGAACTTATCCAATTTCCGTTTCGTCGGAACGCATATTCCAGGCAATCGCGATAATAGAATACGCCAAATCGATAGGAGCCGACGCGGTTGCCCACGGGTCGACCGGTGCGGGCAACGATCAGGTGCGCTTCGACCTTACCTTCCAGATTCTCGCTCCCGAAATCGAGATCATCACCCCGACCCGCGACATGACCCTTACCCGCGAGTATGAGATCGACTATCTGCGCAAACACGGCGTAGAGGCCGACTACAAAAAGCTCGAATACTCCATCAACAAAGGACTCTGGGGCACGAGCATAGGCGGCAAGGAAACACTCCACAGCGAGCAGACTCTGCCCGAGGAGGCCTACCCGAGCCAGGTTACGCAGACTGAACCGGAAAAGCTTACCCTGACATTTGACAAAGGCGAAGTGGTGGCAGTCAACGGCAAGGAGTACAAAAACCGCGTAGACGCCATCCGCGCCGTGGAGGCTGCGGGCGCGAAGTTCGGCATAGGGCGCGACATGCATATAGGCGACACGATAATCGGCATCAAAGGCCGCGTGGGCTTCGAGGCGGCAGGCCCGATCCTCATCATAGCCGCCCACAAGATGCTCGAGAAGCACACGCTCACCAAGTGGCAGCAGTACTGGAAAGACCAGATAGGCACGTGGTACGGGATGTTCCTCCACGAGTCGCAGTATCTGGAGCCGGTGATGCGCGACATGGAACGCTTCCTCGAGAGCAGCCAGCAGAACGTGAGCGGCACAGTTGAGATAACCCTGCGGCCCTACAGCTATACTCTTGTCGGCGTTGACTCGCCTTTCGACCTGATGAAGACCGACTTCGGCGAATACGGCGAGGTGAACCGCGCCTGGACCGCCGACGACATAAAAGGCTTCACAAAGATCTTAGGCAACCAGATGAAGATATACCACAACGTTCAGAAACGCAACGGAAAATGATCCGCGCCGGCATCATAGGAGGCGCCGGCTACACGGCCGGCGAACTCATACGCATACTTCTGAATCACCCGGAGGCGCAGATAGAGTGGATTCACTCTACATCGAACGCCGGCAATCCGGTGAGCGACGTGCATGAGGGACTGATCGGCGACACCGACCTGCGGTTTTCCGACACTCACCCTCTCGACAGGGTCGACGTAGTGTTTCTCTGCTCGGGCCACGGACAGAGTTCCAGATTCTGGGAAGAGAACGAACTTCCGGAAGGAGTGAAGGTGATAGACCTCGCCCAGGATTACCGCGACGAAAGCTGCGGCTACGTCTACGGTCTGCCCGAAGTGAACCGCGAACGCATACGCAAAGCCTCGAAGGTAGCCAACCCGGGCTGCTTCGCCACGGCGCTCCAACTCGCGCTGCTGCCCCTTGCAGCGGCTCACCTGCTCGGCGGGGAGATCAACGTGACAGGCATAACGGGGTCGACCGGCGCAGGCGTAAAACCGGGCGCGACGACGCATTTCAGCTGGAGGAACGACAATCTGTCGGTCTACAAAGCCTTTACCCACCAGCACCTTACCGAAATCGGCATGACACTGCGGGCGCTCCAGCCCGGCCTGGAGGAGAGAATCAACTTCATACCCGTGAGAGGCGACTTTCCCCGTGGAATTTTCGCCATGACCTTAGTCGACAGCACGCTGACGGAAGAGGAGGCGAAGAAACTTTACGCCGATTACTATGCCGGCGCCGCGTTTACCCACACCACCGACCGCAACCTCGACCTGAAACAAGTGGTGAACACCAACAAGGCGCTCATACAGGTGGTAAAGCACGACGGCAAGCTGCTCATCGTCAGCGCAATCGACAATCTGCTTAAAGGCGCTTCAGGACAGGCCGTGCAGAACATGAATCTGATGTTCGGCCTGCCGGAAAAAACAGGTTTAATGCTTAAATCCTCAGCTTTCTGATGAAACTTTTCGACGTTTATTCACTCTACGACATAGAACCGGTACGCGGCAAAGGCAACTACGTGTATACGGCCGACGGCACCGAGTATCTCGATCTTTACGGCGGCCACGCCGTAATCTCGATCGGGCATGCCCATCCGCGCTACATCGAGGCGGTGAGCCGCCAGGTGGCAACGCTCCCCTTTTACAGCAACTCGGTGAAAAACTCGCTCCAGCAGCGGCTCGCCGACCTGCTCGGGGAGATTTCGGGCTATCCCGACTATCAGCTCTTCCTCGCCAACTCAGGCGCCGAGGCAAACGAAAACGCAATGAAATTAGCGTCGTTCGCCACCGGAAAAAAGAAAATATTAGCATTTTCGAAAGCATTCCACGGCAGGACATCGGCAGCCGTGGCAGCCACCGACAATCCGAAAATCCAGGCTCCGCTGAACCGGACGGACAACGTTGACTTCGTGGCGCTCAACGACATCGACGCTGCCCGCAAACGCCTCGCCACCGGCGAATATGCCGCCGTAATAGTGGAAGGCATTCAGGGTGTGGCGGGCATCAGGATGGTCGACGACGAATTTCTGCGCCAGCTCGCCGAGGCCGCAAAAGCATCGGGCACACTGCTGATTCTCGATGAAATCCAGAGCGGCTACGGCAGAACGGGCAAATTTTTCGCCCACCAGTATGCCGGAGTGCGCCCGGACATCATAACATGTGCCAAGGGAATCGCCAACGGCTTCCCAATGTCGGCGGTGCTCATAGCGCCCGAAATCGAACCGGTCAAGGGGATGCTGGGCACTACGTTCGGCGGCAATCACCTCGCCTGCGCGGCAGCCATAGCAGTACTCGAGGTAATGCGCGATGAAAAACTCATCGAGAACGCCGCAGCCACAGGCAAATACCTGCTCGACGAACTCGCCAAGATACCGGGACTGAGCGACGTGAGAGGCCGCGGACTTATGATCGGCGTGGAAATCGAAGGATCGGCACCGGAATTCCGCAGGAAGCTGCTCTTCGACCACCGCATCTTCACCGGAGGAGCCGGCGAGCACACCGTGCGCCTGCTTCCGCCGCTGACAATCGGCAAAAAAGAGGCCGACCATTTCCTTACTGAATTAAAAACATGTTTACAGCACACAAAATAACCCGAACAATATGATGCTGAAAGGAAATGCTCTGACTCGGCGGGCGCTAAGTATAGCGCCCCTACAATGCCCGACAATGCTATGATCATAATACAAGAACCACTAAAAAACTCTTCTCCTAAATGAATAAATTCACTGACGTAACAGACATAGGCAACCTCCAGGCGGCAGTCCGCGAGGCCCTCAACATAAAGCGCGACCGCTTCGCGTTCAACTCCCTCGGGCGCAACAAAACCCTGCTGATGATATTCTTCAACTCGAGCCTGCGCACCCGTCTCAGCACCCAGAAAGCGGCGATGAACTTAGGGATGAACGTGATAGTTCTCGACGTGAACCAGGGCGCATGGAAGCTCGAGACCGAGCGCGGGGTAATAATGGACGGCGACAAATCTGAGCACCTTCTCGAGGCGATTCCGGTAATGGGATGCTACTGCGACGTGATAGGTGTGCGCTCCTTCGCGAGCCTCACCGACAAGCAGGCCGACTACGAGGAGCGCATCATAAACCAGTTCATCCGCTACTCGGGCCGTCCGGTGTTCTCGATGGAGGCCGCAACCGGCCATCCGCTGCAGAGCTTCGCCGACCTCATCACCATAGAGGAGCACAAGAAAACCGAGCGGCCGAAAGTGGTGCTCTCATGGGCTCCTCATCCCAAGGCTCTGCCGCAGGCCGTGCCCAACTCGTTCGCGCAGTGGATGGTTGCAGCAGGCTACGACTTAGTGATAACCCACCCCCACGGCTACGAGCTCGACCCGAAATTCACCCGCGGCGCAACGATAGAATACGACCAGCGCAAGGCATTCGAGGGCGCCGACTTCATCTACGGCAAGAACTGGAGCGCATACGCCGACCCCAATTACGGCAAAATCCTCTCCACCGACCGCGACTGGACCATCGACGCGGCGAAGATGGCGCTCACGAACAACGCATATTTCATGCACTGTCTGCCCGTAAGGCGCAACATGATAGTGACCGACGAGGTAATCGAGGGGCCGCAGAGCCTCGTGATTCCCGAAGCCGCCAACCGCGAGATTTCGGCGCAGGTGGTTCTGAAACGTCTCCTCGAATCGCTCTGAAATGAACAGCATAAAGATATTCAAAATAGGCGGCAACGTTGTGGACTCGCCCGAAGCGCTCGAACGCTTCCTCGACGAATTCGCCGCCGCGGAGGGGCTTAAGGCGCTCATTCACGGCGGAGGCAAGGAGGCCACCCGTCTGAGCAAACGCCTGGAGATACCGACCACGATGATAGGAGGCCGCCGCGTGACCGACCGCGCCACGCTCGACGTGGTGACAATGGTCTACGCCGGACTCATAAACAAACGGATAGTGGCGGGCCTGCAGGCGCGCGGCTGCGACGCCATAGGACTGACCGGCGCCGACGCCCACGCGATAACCGCCACGCGCCGCAGTCCCGAACCGGTTGACTACGGCTACGTCGGCGACATAGGGCCAGACGGCGTTGACACCTCACGCATCCTGAGTTTTCTGAAGGAGGGCCTCACGCCGGTTTTCTGCGCCATCTGCTGCGACGGCAAGGGCGGTCTTCTGAACTGCAACGCCGATTCGGTAGCGTCGGCCGTGGCAAAGGCCATGGCCCGGCGCGAGACAACCGACCTGATTTACTGTTTCGAAAAAGCGGGCGTGCTTCGCGACGTCGACGACCCCGCGAGCGTGATAGCCGAAATAACCCGCGCTACGTTTGATACACTGCGGGCCGAGGGTGTGATAGCCGACGGCATGATCCCGAAGGTTGAAAACGCGCTTAACGCCGTTGACTGCGGAGTCCGGTCGGTGACCATCCGCAGCAGCGAGGACATCAATATCCCTTCAGGCACGAAGATAACGAAATGACTGATAAGGCCATAGAACTGCTCAAACGGCTGATTGCGACGCCGAGCGTGTCGCGCTCAGAGGAGGCCGCGGCCGACATCGTGGAGAAATATCTCCGCGACGGCGGATGCAGCCGCGTGATCCGTTCCGTCAACAACGTGGCGGCTCTTCCGGCCGAATTCGACCCTGAGAAACCTACGGTGATGCTCAACAGCCACATCGACACGGTGAAACCGGCGCCGAGCTACACCTTCGACCCCTACACGCCCTTTGAGCGCGACGGACGCCTCTACGGTCTGGGCAGCAACGACGCCGGAGCCTCGCTGGTGAGCCTCATAGCCGCGTATTCAGTACTGAAAGACAAGGCGTTGCCTTTCAACCTCTTCTTTGCGGCTTCGGCTGAGGAAGAGGTGGGCGGCGAAAACGGCATGCGGCGTCTGCTTCCGGCTCTCGCAGAGGCGGGAGCCGGAAAAATCGACATGGCGATAGTAGGCGAACCCACCTCGATGCAACCCGCCGTGGCGGAGCGCGGACTGGTGGTGCTGGACTGCGTGACGCGCGGGGTGTCGGGGCATGCCGCCCGCAACGAGGGCGCCAATGCCATTTACCGCGCGATAGCCGACATCAACGCGATGCGCAACTGCAAGTTTCCGGAGTGCTCCGAGGTGTTAGGCCCCATAAAAATCTCGATCACGCAGATAGAGGCGGGAAGGCAGCACAACGTGGTGCCCGACGAGTGCCGCTGGGTGGCCGACGTCCGCACGACCGACGCATACACCAACCGTCAGACGGCCGACATGCTGCAGAGCGCAGTGAGCGAATGGACCGAGGCCGTGGCGCGCTCCACCCGCGTGCAGGCTTCGGTGATAGCCGCCGACCATCCGCTGGTAAAAGCAGCCGTCATGGCAGGCGGAACGCCGTTTGTGTCGCCGACGACGTCGGACATGTCGCTCATGCACGGCATACCGTCGATGAAAATCGGCCCGGGCGAATCGTCGCGCTCCCACAGTGCCGACGAATACATATTAATTTCAGAAATCGAAAACGGGATTTCGGGCTACATAAGTCTGCTCGGAAATCTCGCAAAAACCATACAGAACAATACATGAAACTCTGGGACAAGGGCTTTGAGCCCGACAAAATGATAGAGGAATTCACCGTAGGACAGGACCGCGAACTCGACCTGCAGCTGGCGCGCTACGACGTGGAGGGCTCCATGGCCCATATAACAATGCTCGAGTCGATAGGGCTGCTCAAAAAGGATGAACTCGACACGCTGCTCAAGGGGCTGCGCGAGATTCTCGACACCATAAACCGCGGGGAATTCCGCATAGAAGAGGGTGTTGAGGACGTACACTCTCAGGTGGAGTTCATGCTCACCGAGCGCTACGGCGACCTCGGAAAGAAAATCCACTCCGGACGCTCGCGCAACGACCAGGTGCTCGTAGACCTCAAGCTGTTCATGCGCGATCAGTTGCGCAGGATAGCAGAGGCGACGGGACATCTCTTTGACCGCCTGCAGCTTCTGAGCGAGGAATATAAGGAGGTGCTCATGCCGGGCTACACCCATCTTCAGGTGGCGATGCCGTCGTCGTTCGGACTATGGTTCGGCGCCTACGCCGAGTCGCTGGTCGACGACTTGCGCATGCTCCACGCCGCCTACGAGATCGCCGACCAGAATCCGCTGGGATCGGCCGCCGGCTACGGGTCGTCGTTTCCGCTGAACCGCACAATGACCACGAAGCTGCTCGAATTCAGCGATCTGCACTACAACGTAGTAGCGGCGCAGATGAGCCGGGGCAAAACGGAGCGCGCGGCCGCCATGGGCATTTCGGCGATTGCGTCGACGCTGGGACGGTTCGCGATGGACGTGTGCATGTGGATGTGTCAGAACTTCGCTTTCATATCATTTCCCGATGAGTTCACGACCGGCTCCTCCATCATGCCCCACAAGAAGAATCCCGACGTTTTCGAGATAATGCGCGGCAAATGCAACCGGCTGCAGGCTGTTCCCAACGAGGTGGCGCTGCTGACGGCCAATCTGCCCTTAGGCTACAACCGCGACCTGCAGCTGCTGAAAGACATAATGTTCCCCGCCATGGATGAGATGGTGAAGTGTCTCGACATGGCCGATTTCATGCTCCAGCACATAAAGGTGAACCGCGACATAATCAACGATCCGAAATACGACTATCTTTTCACGGTTGAGGACGTGAACCGGCTGGCACTGAGCGGAATGTCGTTTCGCGACGCCTACAAGACGGTGGGGATGCAGGTGCAGCGCGGCGAGTACAAGCCCACGCGCGAGGTGCATCACACCCACGAGGGCAGTATCGGCAATCTCTGCACTGAGAAAATAACGCTGAAAATGCAGAAAGTGCTCGACGGATTCCGGCGCTGACAATCTAACTCATACAAACTCAGCAACATAGTACGGACGCGATTCATCGCGTCCTCCGCGAATAATGCATTTCTCGAGCGAATATGACGGGGGTGGACGCGATGAATCGCGTCCGTACAATTCGCTGGTAATCTGCGTCTTATCTCATACGCCAATTGTAGAGCCGCTCGGCTCGAGCGGCCGCCGAATCAAACGCATTTCCTCTCCCCGGGGCGAAAAATGCCGGGACACTGCGGGCGCTAAGTATAGCGCCTCCTACAAGCCTTTCATATTCAAATCATTGGCAACATATAGTAACGATTTCGCGTGACGGAATTCTACGAGGCGCGACGCCTCGACACCAGCTGAGCCACGGCTACTGAATATATTTTCATTAGATTTAACATTATTTAACGGGGGGGGTAGTTTTTCGGGTTCAGAGAGATTAACTTTGCATTTTAGTTAATCTTTCTGAGAAAAATCTAATACACAAGCAAATATGAAAAGTAGATTCCTCCTGTTATTGTCGGTGCTCGCACTGGCATGTCCTGCTGTTCACGGACAAAAAGTAACCGAAGATGAAGCCAATGCAGTGGCCGCCCGCGCTTTGGGCGTGGCAAAATCCGCAGCGGTGAGATGTGCGCTTAAAAACGCACCAGAAAAGGCGCCCTCCGCCTCCGAATCGGCGCCCGTCTGCTATTTCTATAAACAGAAATCGGGCAAAGGGTTCGCGATTGTCAGCGGCGACAAGCGCCTCACCCCGCTGATAGGCTATTCCGACACGGAAAGTATTGATGTCAACAATCTGCCCGTGCAGCTTACCGCCCTGCTCGACAGCATGCAGACGAGGGTGGAGAGAATGGATCGAAAGGCGCCGGTTCACCACGGATGGCGCGCGGCGACAGGCGAAAATCCTGCCGGAGAAAAACTCCTCACCACGGCGGAATGGGGACAAGGGGAGCCTTACAACAGCGAAAGTCCTGTAGTTGACGGCGTTCAAGCCCCCACAGGCTGCGTGGCGACATCAATGTCGATAGTGATGAAATATCACGGCTTTCCCGAAAAAGGACAGAAAACGATAACCGACTGGAACCCGACAAGCGACGCCTGGGAGGAGCACGATTACAGTAAAGACACCTTCAACTGGGCGCTGATGCAGAACTCCTACACCGCGGAGAACCCCGGCAACGACGCCTCCCGCAGCGAGGTGGCCCACCTGATGCGCTGCGCGGGAATATCGGTCAACATGAACTATTATCAGCACGAGAGCGGCGCTCCCGTGCTCAACGCGGCAGTGGCACTCCACAGATATTTCAATTATTCAGCCGACGTTGCGCAATATCATAAAGACCTCTACGACGAGGCAGAGTGGTACAACCGTGTGCGCAGCAATATCGACGCCGGCCATCCCGTAATTTATTTCGGAGAGGGAACAGGAGCGCACGCTTTCGTGCTCGACGGATACGACAACTCCGACAAATTCCATATAAACTGGGGCTGGGACGGTGTGGCCAACGGGTACTTCGACCTCGACGCCCTCAGTCCGCTCGAATTTTCCTTCAACCTCTTTCAGGGAATGATTTCCAACATTCACCCTGCGGAGGCAGGCGAGATTATTTGGTCGGATTGCTTCATGGCGGCGCAGGGAGTTTACGAAATGAATTATATCGACCATATCAACATCTCCACGGAAGAGGTAAAAAAAGGCGAGCCGTTCGACATAGTTTCCGGCTATCTGAGCACGCCCCACGGATTCAAGGGTAGCTACGGCATAGCCCACACCGACAAAGACCTGCGCATAAAATCCATACTGTGCTCGCGTACGCTTGCCCCCAACAACGGACGGGGTGTGGAAGGATCGCCTGCCAACTTCTACAATATAAAGACCGACGAAGATGTTGATGAAGGCGACCGCCTCTATATTGCTACAATGGAGAACAACGACGAGGGCTGGCGCCTCGTGAAGCAAAGCGGCGACGAGCCGACGTCGATAGCCATGACAGGGAACAAGCCTGAATGGTGCGAAATCGAATGGATTACAGACCCGCGACTCACTTATGAAATTCACGACGGATACGAAATGTACCGGCGCACTTTCGCGAGTGAAGAACTGATTAAAGAATTTACAAAAGTTCTGAAAGGAAGTTGTTATCTGATTCACCCCGAGGGTTTTTCGTCTTCGAATGGAAACCTTACGGCCGTCAAGGTCAATGATGTCCTTATCGATGTCTGCGGTGACACCTATCCCGTGCTTATAAGTCCATGTTTTATGGACGACCACTATAAAATCGAGTTCATCGGGTCGAAGAAAGATGAAAGATTCGACGAAACCATGACTGATGTCATACCGGGCACCGTTGGGGCGAGACTGCAGGGTAAAAGAACTTACGACATAAACCGGCTGAAAGTGACAGGCACTATCAACAGCGAAGATATCGACTTCATACGCAATAATATGCCGTTCTTGCGTACACTCGACCTCTCGGAGGCAACATGCACCGACGATACCGGAATCGGAAGCGGAACATTCATACAGAATACACTGAAATCTGTCTCGCTACCGGAAGGACTGAAAGAAGTGCCTTTCCGCTTCGCCTTGGGAAGCCTGAAATACCTCACGTTGCCCTCTACGATAGAGAAGACCAATGAGATGATGAGTATTTTCGATAAGGGAGCCGCTGTTTTCGTAAAGACCCGTAAAGTACCGGAGACCGTAAACGACTGGGGATACAGTATTCCGGAGAACGGCATGCTGTATGTACTACCCGGCATGCTGGAAGCCTTCAAAGAGGCGCCTTACTGGAAGGAATTCCCGAATATCGAAGAAAACAAGAATCCGCTAATGGATGATATCACCGTAACAAAAGGGGGACTGATATATTCGCTTGAGCGCGATCACTTTACCGTGGTCGGAGCGACCGACGACTGCCCGGAGGAGCCTATATTCGCCGCTGCGATGCAGTATGGCGACACGGAATATCCCGTGACTGAAATCGGATACCGTGCGTTTCTTTACAACAGGAGTATCCGCAAGGTGAAATTACCTAAGTCGATAACAACGATTGGTATAGGAGCCTTTGCCTGCAGTGACATTACCGAATTTGATGCCGAGGACAATTCGTTTACCAATCTGCCTCACAATATGTTTGAAGGTACCGGCCATCTGCAGAAAGTTCGGATACCGGAGGGTGTGACATCTCTCGGGCAATACTCTATCTCGGGTGCAGACAGCCTTGAGCACATCGAACTGCCGTCCACTCTCAAAGAAATAACCTGGAATTCCATAATGGGTCATAATCTGAAAGAGATAGTTTTAGCGGAAGGAAATCCATATCTAACGATTGCAGACGGCGCCATATATTCGCACGACATGACACGGCTTTTTCTTTATCCTATGGGTCAGAGAAGAGAGAGCATACACATTCCCGAAGGCGTCAAATATATGAACTGGTACGTGTTCCCGAAGTATGGCGACAGTTACGCCATAAAGGAGTTAATCTTACCGAGTACATTGCTCGAAATTCCTCTGACTACGATATGTACTCCTATGCTGGGTCTTGAGTCATTTGTTGTGCCTGACAATGTCTGCCAGTTGGCAAGAGAATCGGTAGCGTTGGCGAAAAACACAGTGATAGGAAAAAATGTAGGTAAACCGATTATCGATCCTAACATCGTAAGTACCGACATGAATGACGTCACCGTCAGACAATGTCGCACAAACGGCAACGGCTTTTGGATTAGCTACGATGTTTCGAACGTTTATCTCGAAAACGAAACGGTGATAAGTCTCGGTGACTTTTTCGGTAACGACATCCGGAAACAGAATAATCCCGTAAGAGTATATTCACCCAAGACAGCGCCCAACTTCTCATTCGTATCCACATCGGGAGAAAAGCCCAATATGAGCCTGTTTGTGCCCGGAGGAGTCAGGGAAAGTCTGAGCAACTCGGAAAAAGAGATCGCGCACGAAATGTGGGACTACGCAATCGCCCCCTCGGCCGGCAAACTGACTGTAGCTCCGCTTTACAGTTCTGTAGAAATCAATAAAGTAGAGGTGAACGGCGCCGTGGCCGAGAAACAGGACGGCGTTTACAGCTTCACCCCCTCAGAAAATGTAGCGGTAAAAGTGACGTATACGCTCAACGGCTTTCACACCACCTCAACCGAGTATGACGCGGAATTTAACGCGAATCACTGCTCAGGTTTCCTTTCCCTTTCGGCACCAAGCCGCTATATTGAAAAGGGCGAGACAATGAAAGCGGAGGCAATATCGCTTTCCGATGAGGCTCTGACATGGAGCTCGTCGGCCGCCGATGTCGCATCCGTCGGCCAAAACGGTGAAATTACGGCAAATTCGTCCGGCAAAGCCGTGATAACCGTTTCTACCGGCACGGAAACGAAATCAATGGAATTCAATGTTTATGAAATCAGCACTGGTATCGAGAAAAGAGGCACGCATCAGTTTCATGCATCGATTGGAAGAACTATCGAAATCAAAGGAATTGACGAAATACTGAACGTTGATATAGCATATGGCGACAACAGGAATACGCCATTCAGTCTGGAGCCGCTTGAACCCGGTCGCTATAGTATAGACCGCACAGTCAGTGTCCCCTGGAAATATGACATTATTCTGACATTTGTAACCGCGGACTGGGAAAAAGAATACGTTCTTCCCACCGAAATTTACCGTATGGTTGATGAAATTTATATGCCTGAATCATATTATCAAGTTGAAATCGGCCAAAGCTGTACAATCGCTGCCAATCCGGTTCCCGAGAATGCGGATTACCCACAGCTCGACTGGGAAAGCGATAACCCTGAAATCGCCACCGTCGACAGCGAAGGGAAGGTGACAGGCATCAGTGCCGGAAACACCGTAATCCGCGCAACAGCGACTGACGGCTCCGAGGTGAGCGCAGCCTGCAACGTTGAAGTTATGCAGCAGAGCGGAATCAACGGTATTGGCACCGACTGTATCGCCGTCAGAGGCATTAACGGAAGTATCGTTGTGACGGGCGTTTCAGATGACACAGAAATCAGCGTGTACGACGTATGCGGAGAGACCGTTTATCGTGGCACCGAACATGAAGTGAGAGGCCTTTCGGCAGGCGTTTATATCGTAGCCGTCTCCGGCAAGGTCTTCAAGATCGCAATATAAGCCTTATAACCGACTCGACATAACATTTTAGCGAAGCCGCGGGAACCGACACTGTCGTGCTCCGCGGCTTCGCCGGTGCCGGAGGGGAGAGGCCGCGCTCCTGCAACTTCGCGGCGCTCCACAATGGAATGCCATAGCCATAACCACCTACGCCCATTTTTATTTTGCAATTGCATGATAAATACTTATAAACAGTGTGTTGTAGGGGCGCTATATTTAGCGCCCGCAGAATCAAAAGCATATTCCACTCGAAACAATATGATGCTGAAAGAAAATGCCCGGACTCAGCGGGCGCTAAATATAGCGCCCCTACAATATCCTGATTATCATTACTTATTACATCATCGCAACATCACTATTGTAGGTACTCCCTATTTCCGGCACTTCAGTTTCACCCCTGGCTCCCGAGACTGATGGTGCCGGGGGTGGAGTTGAGACGGTCGAGGGTCTCCATAAGGCGCCGGCGGCGCTCAACCTCGCCGATGTCCTCGAAAAGACCGTGCTGAACCTTATCGTCGCCTACGAGATGGTCGAGTGTAACGCCCGAGCGCTTGTAGGCGAAACCTTTTTTGTAGATCTGCCCGAGGAGCGCAGCGGCCGCAGCAGTGAGAGCGAGGGTGTCGGCTGTGGGCGGATCGAAAGTGAAGCGGGCGGTGTCGGAGGTCTGGGGCAGATGCGGTTTGTAGCGGTTGGTCTGAATGAATACGGAAATCTCGCCGGCGTGCATTGCCTTGCGGCGCATGCGGCTTGCTGCGGTAGCCACGTGGTCGGCGAGGGCGCTGCGCAGCCGGTCGAAATCGGTTACATCGTGATCGAAGGTGGCGGTGCTGCTTATGGAACGGCGTTCGGGAGGCACGTATTCGTGCTCGATGCACGGCTCGCCGTTGAGTTCGCGCCAGGTGCGCTCGCCTGCCACGGATACTACAGCCGCCACGCTCGCCCGGGGCATGGAGGCGAAATCGAGAGCCGTGGTTATGCCGTTCTTTCCGAGACGTACGGAGAGTCTGGGGCCTATGCCCCAGACTTTGCCTATCGGGGTGAGCGACAGTGCGCGGAGACGCTTTTCGCCGGTGTCCATGAGGCAGGCACCCCGGTAGCCGGGATATTTCTTTGCAAAACCGGCGGCGATTTTTGCGAGTGTCTTTGTGGGAGCCAATCCCACCGACACGGGTATGGAGGTGAGGCGCATAACCTCGGCGGCTACGTAGCGTCCGAAACCCGCCATGTCGCCCGTCGAGGGCGGGATATGCAGAAATGCCTCGTCGATGGAGTAAATTTCGATTTTCTCCACAAGCGAGGAGAGCACGGCCATCACTCTGAGAGATGTCTCCTTATACAGGCGGTGGTGACCGCGGATGGCCACTACGCCGTGGCGCTTCACGATGTCGCGGATGCGGAACATCGGTATGCCGCGGGTGATGCCCACTGCCTTCGCCTCGTTTGACATGGCCACGACGCAGCCGTCGCCGCCGCTGAGCACGATGACCGGCGTGCCGTTGAGGCCGGGGTTGACCGCCCGCTCACACGACACGAAGAAATTGTTGCAGTCCACGAGCGCAAACATTCCGACCCCCTTATTTTCAGTGATTCAGACAAGCTCTCCGATGAGGGTGGCAGACGAGGACGAGAGGATGCGGACGGCGATGGTGTCGCCCACGCGGAAGTCGCCACGCGGGAAGACCACAGTCTTGTTCTGCGGCGTGCGGCCCACAAACTGATCGCGGCTGCGCTTTGACATTCCCTCTACGAGCACTTCGAACTCCTTGCCGACGTCGCGGGCGTTGGACTCGCGCGAAAGTTCGTTCTGTAGAGCAATCATGCGGTTGAGACGCTCGATTTTCACCTCCTCGGGCACGTTGTCGGGCATCGTTTTAGAGGCGAGAGTGCCGGGGCGTTCGGAATACTTGAACATGAATGATGAATCGAAGCCCACCTCGCGCATGAGCGAGAGTGTCTGCTCGAAATCTTCTTCCGTTTCATCGTGGAATCCGGTGAATAGGTCGGTGGTGATTCCGCAGTCGGGGATGCGGGAGCGGATTGCGGCAATCCGGTCGAGATACCACCCGCGGGTATATTTGCGGTTCATGGCCTTGAGCACCTTGTCTGACCCGCTCTGCACGGGAAGGTGGATGTGGTTGCAGATATTGTCGTGCGAGGCGATCACACCGATGATTTCATCGGTCATATCCTTGGGGTGGGAGGTGGTGAATCTGACACGCATGCCGTGGCCGGCCGCATCTGCCACCGAAGCAAGGAGTCCGGCAAAACCGAGTTTTTCGCCGGTCGTGGGGTCGGTATAGAGATAGCTGTTCACGTTCTGTCCCAGAAGCGTGACCTCGCGGAAGCCGCGGGAGCGGAGGTCAACAAGCTCGTTGAGTATGCTCTGCGGCTCGCGCGAGCGCTCTCGGCCGCGGGTATAAGGCACGATGCAGTAGGAGCAGAAATTGTTGCATCCGCGCATGATGCTGATGAATCCCGACACAGTGTTAGGGCCTATTCTCACGGGAATCACGTCGCGGTAAGTCTCGGTGGTGCTGAGTTCTACGCTGACGGCGGGATGTCCGGCCTTCACCGACTCGAAAAGCGCCGGGAGGTCGAGATAGGAATCGGGGCCGGCCACGAGGTCAACGCCGTGGTTGGCCACAAGGTCTTCCCTGACCCTCTCGGCCATGCATCCTATCACGCCGATTATCAGGCGGGGAAGGTGGCGGGGACGTTTGCGGCGCAGAGAGTTGAGAAACGCAAGCCGCGAGAGGATTTTCTGCTCGGCATTGTCGCGGATAGAGCAGGTGTTGAGCAGCACGGCGTCGGCATCTTCGGCGCTTTCGGCCATTTCGTAACCGGCCATGCCCATGATTGAAGCGACGACCTCGCTGTCGGCCACGTTCATCTGACAGCCGTAGGTCTCGATATAAAGTTTATGAACTTCCGGTATATCGGTCATAGGAGTAAATTGGCTATTAAAAACTTTGCTTATAATCGTGGAAATGATTAAATTTGCCACAAATTTACGAAAAAATTCGTCTGGATGGAAGATATAATCATAGCTATAGTGATTACTCTCATCGGTGGAATCATAGGCTACATAAAAGAAAAGCAAAACAAGCCGAAGCCAGAGCTAAAGAGAACAATGGCTCCGCCCCCATTTCCGGAACCTGCTGTTCCGGAATCTGTCCATCACGAAAAATTCAAAATACACGTTCCTGAACCGGCGAAAAAGCGCGAGCAAAAACCGGAGCGCAAGACCGTGGAATACAAACCGATAGAGATTCAAGCGGAGGAAGGTGCCCGCGTAACAGCCGACAACGGAAGCCCGATGACGCCTGTTGAGCGGAAATCCGGCAAAGCTGCTGCGGAACACTACGCGCGCTGGCGTCAGTCGATAATCGACTCGCAGATTCTCACCCCTAAATTCTAATAACCAGTCATAAACATAATACAACTTCAATAAAACAGACGATGAGATTTCCCATTCTATCCCCCGAAGAAGCTGCCGAATTATTTTTCGACGGCTGCAAGGTAGGCTTTTCAGGCTTCACCGCACCGGGAGCGCCCAAAATGGTGCCCGGAGCAGTGGCCGCAAAGGCAGAGAAGCTCCACGAAGAAGGCAAACCTTTTAAAATCAATATCTTCACCGGCGCTTCGACCAGCGACCGCTGCGACGGCGTTCTTGCCCGCGCCAACGCCATAGGCATGCGCACCCCTTACCAGAATCTTCCCGACCTCCGCAAACGAATCAACGCGCACGACGCCCACTATTTCGACCTTCACCTCTCGGAACTCGCCCAGAAATTCCGCTACGGATTCTTCGGCGAGCTCGACCTGGCGGTAATCGAAGTGTCTGATATTCAAGACGACGGCACCGCAGTTGTAGGTACCGGCGTGGGCAACGTGCCCACCTACGCAAAATACGCGAAGAAAATAATAATCGAGCTCAACGAGAAGCTGCAGCACAAACTCTACGGTCTCCACGACATCTATCTGCCGCTCGATCCGCCTTACCGCAGCGAGATTCCGATTTTCAAGCCCAGCGACCACATAGGCTCGCCCGTGCTGAAAATCGACCCGGAGAAGATTGTCGGCGTAGTGATGAGCGACAATTACGAAGGAGTGAAATCATTCACCGCCCCCGACGACACCACCATGCATATCGGCGGCAACGTCTGCTCGTTCCTTATCAACGAAATGCGCATGGGCAGAATTCCCTCCACTTTCCTCCCCATCCAGTCGGGAGTAGGCAACGTGGCAAACGCCGTGCTCTACGGTCTTGCCGACGCCAAGGAGATTCCTCCGTTCGAGATGTATACCGAGGTGCTTCAGGACGCCGTAATCGACCTCATGAAGAAAGGCCGCTGCAAATTCGGCAGCACCTGCTCCATCACCGTATCAAACGAAGTGGAGGACGAAGTCATCAGCAACATCGAATTCTTCAAGGAAAAGCTCGTTGTCCGTCCGGCTGAAATCTCCAACAGTCCCGAGGTTATCCGCCGACTCGGCGTGATTGCCATGAACACGGCCATTGAGGCCGACATCTTCGGCAACATCAACTCGACCCACATCACCGGCACAAAGATGATGAACGGCATCGGCGGTTCGGGCGACTTTACCCGCAACGCATACCTGTCGATTTTCTCATGCCCCTCGGTGACGAAAGAAGGCAAGATCTCAAACATCGTGCCGATGGTGTCGCACGTGGACCACACCGAACATTCGGTCGACATCATCATCACCGACCAGGGCGTGGCCGACCTCCGCGGAAAAGACCCGGTACAGCGCGCCCACGAAATCATCGACAACTGCGCTCACCCCATGTACCGCGAAATGCTCCGCGACTATCTGCGCCTTGCCGAGAAGACCGGCGGCCAGACGCCCCACACCCTGCGCGCCTCGCTCGCTTTCCACACTGAATTCCTCGAGAGCGGCGACATGCGCAACGTCGATTTTTCTAAATTCGCCTGACGCATCACTCCGTCTGACCCCATAATCCGAGGCGTTGGCGCAACAAACGTGCCAGCGCCTCTGTTAATTATCTAACGATGAAAGCAGAAAAAGATATTCATTCCGGCAAAACCTGGATTCAGCTCAACGACGACGAAATCCGGTTCGGCTTCCTGTCGCAGTGCGTCGAGGCTCTGGCCAGAGCGGAAAACTGCAATTATATCAGGATGTTCAACCGCTTGGAAAAAGCCGATATGACTGAAAAATATATCTTGATCCACTATAACGTGCTCCACACGGAAAGCATGGATAACATAGTTTCCGACCTCAGAAAGGTACTTCTTAACCGTGAAGCCAAAACAGATTTAAACCGAACTGAAAATGTTTGATATACTTACCGTTTATCATGGCGGAACTGACATAATACAGAAGCCGAGAGTCGATGTGGGGAGACCTGATCTCGATTTCGGGCCCGGCTTCTATGTGACCGACATTTTCACGCAGGCGAAAGACTGGGCGTTTAAGATTGCCGACGCCCGTCAGTTGCCTCCCGTCCTAAACGTATATCATCTTAGGCAGAGAGACCTCCTCTCTGATTGTAAATCGCTTATTTTTGAAAGATACGATGTGGATTGGCTTGAATTTGTTACGCAAAGTCGTCTTGGGAACAGACCTTGGGATGATTATGATTACATTGAAGGAGGAGTGGCCGACGATCGCGTAATCAATACCGTCCGGCTCTACATGGGTGGATATATTTCGGCTGACGACGCCCTCACAAGGTTGCAATATTATAAACCGGCGAATCAGATTTGCCTGTTGAATCAGGAGCTGGCCGACCGATACCTTTTGTTTGAAACATATCACAAATTATCCGACAATGAGTGAAAAAGAACTTGAACTGCATTGGATTCTCACCGCTACACAAACCGGCACCATAGTATGCCGGCTCGCAAAAGAGCTCGGAGTTTCAAACTACGAGGCTTTCCGCCGTTTCATCAAGAGCAAAACCTATGCACAGTTCCGCACCCCGGGCTCGCTGATGAGCATGCTTGGCGATCCCGCAATCGTTACCGAATTTCTCAACGAATAGAGTTCTTCCTCCCCTTTCCCCCATTTTTTATTTAAGTTAAATTGCGGGCGGATGAGATTTTTTGAGTAAATTTACAGCGGCGTGTGAAAGATGCGGTTCAAACCAAACAATTGAACGCCGAAAGATGTTAATAATTCAAGATTCTTCGATTATTCAACGTCAAACAAAACATTTATTTATGGGAAAAGATATTAAATCCGGGACACCGGCAATGATGCGCAACATCTTCGGCATCATCATGATAATCGTTTACCTCGGAATGGCCGCGCTGTTTTTCTGCGGCTTTTTCAACGACCTTTTCTACGGAAAGTGGGCGTGGGTGCGATGGGTAGGCGGCGCTATGTTTACCGTCTACGGTCTCTGGAGAGCCTACCGCCAGTTCAAGGGCATCGACGCCGGCTACGGCAACAGTTCCGACGACGATGATGACGATGAAGTCTATGAGGACAACAATAATCCCACCAAAGCATGAAAAAAACATTTCTGATTTTTGCCGTCGCCGCGGCTCTCGCAGCCACCGGATGCGGCGGCAAGGAGACAAAAAGCGCCCCTACCTTCGCTAAAATCGCCTGCGACGAAACCTTCGAAAACATTATGGAGCAGGAGGTTGCCGTTTACGAATACATATACCCGAAGGAAGACATCCTCGTGAAGTATATGCCCGAAAACGAGGCAATCGATTCGCTGCTGAGCCTTACAGACTATAAAAGCGCCGTGATAACCCGTCCGCTTACCGAAAAAGAAGTGGAATATCTGCGCAGCCACAAGAAAGTGGTGAACCAGAAAAAAATAGCCGTCGACGCGATTGCTCTCATCGTCAATCCAGCCAATCCGGTTGAAATAATGTCGAAAAAAGACATCGCCGAAATTCTTTCCGGCGAAGTGACACGATGGGATCAGGTTGAGCCGTGCAAACTCGGCGACATCGACATCATATTCGACCATCAGGGCTCGTCGACTGTAAAATACATGCGCGACTCCATTCTCGGCGGCGGGAAGCTCGGCCCCAACGTGTTTGCCAAGAAAAACAACGCCGAGGTATTCAAGGCCGTGGCCGACAACAAAAATGCCCTCGGAGTGATTGGCGTGAGCTGGGTTACCGGCGATATGAGCAGCCGCCAGCGCAGCGCCGAGGAGCTCGCCGCCTACAGTGAGGAAAGCGATACTCTGGCGCTCGATTTCAACAAGGACATCAAAGTACTGAAAATCCGCGGCAACGGCGAAGTGACAGCCTACCGCCCCTATCAGGCATACATCTACGACGGCTCATACCCGCTCTACCGCTCCGTCTATATGGTCACCACTACTCCCGGCGGAACCGTGGGCCACAGATTCTTCAGTTTCGTAACCGGGTTCCAGGGACAGAAGATAATAATGTCGACAGGAATCCTACCGGCCACCGTCACCCCGCGTATGGTCGAAGTTCAGTAACACTGACTCTCACTCCTTTCATCACGTTAATTAATCACAACGCACACCGAAAAATTTTCAATCATAAAAATAAACCATTAACTTTGCATATTGTCTAAGTGTATGTTTACTTTTTACAATTGTTAAACCTTAGATATGATTTATCAAG
>ERZ1673743.126-NODE-126-length-128011-cov-7.594509_pt1 | contig 128011 bp, 114 predicted proteins | sample MGYA00580197_ERZ1673743 | MGnify/ENA primary metagenome ERZ1673743 (study PRJEB41218, sample SAMN15661795) | gut metagenome | host: Homo sapiens | place: Canada: London | collected 2015-08-20/2019-03-30 | study: EMG produced TPA metagenomics assembly of...
ATATCGGAGACAGCAAATATGACAGTAAATGTGCGGAAAATGCGGGAATTGATTTCGCTTTGGCAGTATGGGGCAGTCATAATAAGCACATAAAAGCAGATTATTTTTTGGAAAGACCTGCCGACCTGTTATCTGCTATCACTTCAGAGAAATTGTATTGGTAATGAAAGACCGGACGAAAATGAATTCAGTGTTTTCAAGGTATAGCAGACAGGAGAGGAGAAAACATGGGAAACGAAGCAGGACAATGGATCATGTACGGTGTGGACTGGGATGATCCGGAGTGTATCCACACGGTGGAAGAAGCAGCTATATATATTAATGAAGTCGGATTTCTGCCGCTGTTTAAAAATGAGATTCCGGGCTTTTCCCTTGAGGAGAGAACTGTGCCGGAATACTGGTGGTGCGATGATCCGGAAAGAGATCCATGGATGTGGAGAGCCATCATTGCCAGAAAGCATGATATCGTCTATGGCAAGTTTTTTGATAAAAAGGCAGGCTTTATTTCCAGACAGTGGCTGCCTGTATTTGCCAACTACCGCAGGGATGGTTATGACTTTGATGCTCTTTATGAGGATGGGAAAGCTCCAAATAAGCACAAGAAGATCATGGATAATTTTATGGAAGATAAGGAAGATGCCGAGATCTTTTCCAGCGTCCTGAAGAAGCAGGCAGGCTTTGGAAAGGACGGGGAGAAGGGCTTTGATGGAGCGATCTCTTCCCTTATGATGCAGATGTATCTCTGTAACTGTGATTTCAAAAAGCGTGTGAATAAAAGGGGAATGGCATATGGTTGGGACGTGGCGGTATATTCATCTATAGAGCATATTTACGGATATGATCATGTGACATCCTGCTACCGGGAGGATCCGCAGGAATCCTGGAACCGGATCGTGAACCATATACATGAGATATATCCCATTGCAACGGATCAGCAGATCAGGAAAGTACTGAAATAGGATTTTTTATGAAGTTATAAAAGGAGCCTCTGGCATTTTGTGGATCATTCACAAGGTCAGCGGCTCCTTTTATTATGTACTATATTCATTTGGGAGATAGTGTGCATCGGTTAGATTCTTTCAGCGAAGCTCTTATAATACTCAGAACAAAACTCATTAATTTTCTCAATAATCTTTTTCATAGTTTCCACCATACCCTTTCTGTGACAAGTGAATAACTGTTTTTCAAGTTTCCTTATGGGGTCAGGCCTGACTTCCTTTTGATGATTATAATGTAACATATTGCTTTTATAATGTGAAATACATATAATAAATATATTACAATACTTAAAAGGTATTGCAAAATCCGGGGGACAGATGAAGAGGGAACAGATATGGAGTTAAGACACATCAGATATTTTAAGGCAATAGCAGAAGAAAAGAACTTTACGAAAGCGGCAGAGAAGCTGGCGATTGCACAGCCGCCCTTGAGCCGTCAGATCCAGGATCTGGAGGCTGAGCTGGGAACACCCCTTTTTATCAGGTCGCCGCATAAGGTTACACTGACAGAGGAGGGCGAGTTGTTTCTGCAGTATGCTTCCCAGATTCTGGATTTGGTGAACCGGTCTGAGGAAGAATTGAAGGAAATGAAGGAGGGACTGCAGGGAACCCTTTATATTGCTTCCGTGGAAGGCTGTGGACCGAGGCTCTTTGCAGAATGGATCGCTGCTTTTCAGCAGAAGCATCAACATGTACAGTATAATCTCTGGAATGGGAATACGGATGATGTGAACAGCCGGGTAACGAAGGGACTTTGTGAGATCGCCATGATCACAGCTCCTTACAATACGGAAGAATTTCATGTGCTTCCCGTATATGAGGAACCGTGGGTGGCAGTGATCCCGAAGGGGCACCTGCTGTACTCAGAGGAAAATGCGCCCGTAAAGCCGAAAGAGCTTCTGCCCTATGATCTGCTGATTCCTTCCAGAGAGTCCAGAAAAGGGGAAATTGATAAATGGTTTGAGAAGACGGGACAGATGCCGGTGATCCGTGGACGGGTAGCCCATATGATGAATGCTTATGAGCTGAGTCTGCATGGAGTTGGAATCTCCATTTATCCTGCATCCATCTCTGCACTGATCCGGGACAGGGATGTGTGCGTGCGGCAGGTGGATCATCCGGATGCACATGCCTCCTATGCTCTTATATGGAAGAGAAACCATACCTTGTCACATGTGGCAGAGGAATTCATCCAGTCGGTACAGGAGATATTGCTGCTTACAAGGGGGATCACAGAACTGAAATAAATCTGATTTTGTAAAGCCCTTAACAGGCAGGAGGGATGCCTGTGAGTATAATAAGGGACAAGAAAAAGATTGTCAGTTTGACAATGGAGAGGAGTTCATCTATGAAATTAATATCAGACAGACTGAAAAACGGTGAAAAGCCCATAGGAACCTTTTTGAATCTGGGATCCCAGACGGCGGCAGAGTGTGTGGCGATCGCAGGAATGGATTACTTTATCGTAGATCTGGAGCACAGTCCCTTTGGCCTCGCAGAGGCAGCGGATTGTATCAGAATGGCGAAGCTGAAGGGGATTTCTCCCCTTGTCAGAATACCGGAGATCAGCAGAGCCAATATTTTAAAGCAGCTGGATGTGGGAGCAGAGGGTATCATCATTCCCGGTCTAAAGACCAGGGAGGAAGCAGAAAAAATTGTGGAATATGGCATGTATACACCACTGGGAAGCAGAGGCTTCTGTCCTACCAGAGTCTGCGAGTTTGGATATGGAGATGCCTTTGCAAACGGTATTCTGGAATATACCAGAAAGACCAATGAAGAGACAATGCTGATCCCTCAGTGTGAGACGCTGGAATGCCTGGCAGACATTGAAAACATTGTATCAGTAGAAGGAATCAGTGGTATTTTTATCGGACCCTTTGATCTTTCCCTTGCCATGGGAATCCCGGCACAGTTTGACAGACCAGAATTCAAGGAAGCTATTACGAAAGTGCTTACGGTATGCCATGAAAAGAATAAGCCGGTATTTATCTTTGCACCGAATAAGGAAACAGCAAGGCTCCGACTGGAGCAGGGCTTTGACAGTGTGACCGTGAATGGTGATCTGAATGTCATGACAGAAGCTTATATGGAGATCGTAAAGAGCATCCGGGCATAAAAGAGTATAAAACAGAGACAGAAAATCAGGGCTTCCAAAGTGTGATCCACTTCAGAAGCCCTGATTTATTTTTCCTGCAGGGAGCACTTATGCTTTTTCCTGATACTCCTTTAAGATCTGCTTCATGGCAGCAGCTGCAGTCTGGCATTGCTGCATGGTTCCGATGGAAATACGGGCCTGTGCGAAGTCACCACGGATGTGGATACCAAAGCTCATCAGTTCAGCCGCAAATTCACGGGGTGGGATAGAAGGCTTAAAGAAGATGAAGTTGGAGGAAGAAGGCCATACACGAAAGCCCATGTCCTCCATTTCCTTTGTCAGGTATTCCCGGCATTTTCTGTTGTTTTCAATAGTCATCTTAATAAAGCCCTGATCATCAAGGGCAGCTTCTGCGCCAAGAAGACCGACTCTGTTGCAGCAGAATCCGGTAGCTGTGATACCAAGATAGCCGATGATCTCAGGATTGGAAAGGATATAACCGATTCTGGCACCTGCCATACCATAGATCTTGGAGAAGGTACGGATCACGATCAGGTTTCTGTCATCTGCGATCTGGGAGATCATGCTCTTATAGGAAGGATCCTCGATAAAATCAAAATAGGCTTCATCTACAACGAGAACCACATGGGAAGGAAGGGAATTCATGAAGTCAATCAGATCGGTATCCTTGCAGATGGTCCCTGTGGGGTTATTGGGGTTACAGAGGAAAATAACTCTGGTTTTGTCTGTGATCGCATCGGAGATAGCCTTGAAATCAGGAACATAATCATCACCCATGGGGATATCCACCAGTGTGCCACGGTTCTTTTTGATAATGTTGTAGTAGTTGGGATAGGTAGGGGAAGTAACGATCGCTTCTACACCCTCACGGATCAGGATTTCACCGATAAAGCCAAGAGCGGAGGTAGCACCCTGGGTAACCAGTACATTTTCAGGCTTCAGTCCATGCAGGGCAGCTAACTTCTTACAGAGGCTTGCGGCTTTGATATCAGGATACCGGTTAGAGATATCAACCTGTTTTTTCATCTCGGCTGCAGCCAGAGGTGAGATACCAAAGGGGTTTTCATTCTTGTTCATTTCATAAATTTCGGTAATTCCGGGACGGAGACTTTTTACCGGCTCTCCAAGACCGAAGTTATAAGGCGGTGCCTGTCTGACAAAATCACTGACCAAATCTTTAATCATAATGTTTTCCTCCTTGTGTCTTTTGATGTTAACGTATTTATAGCACAGAGGAAAAAGAAAAAATGTTAACTGCTTTACAAACAGAAAAATCCGTCACAGGTCATCCAGTACACAGCGGTAAATGGCTTCGATGTCCTTTACATAGTAATAGCCTTCCTTCTTTTTCAGAATGCCCTGCTTGACCATCTGGGAAAGAATATTGGAAACGGACACTCTGGAAAGACCGATCAGTTCGCCGATTTCCTGATGGGTAAAGGTGATGTTGATCAGCCGTCCTTTCTTATAGGGAGTGGAATATTGGTTGACAAGATGATAAAGGGCATAGCCAACCCTTGCCCTGGAGCTGCCAAAGGTGATCAGCCTGATCTGTGAGATCAGGGTGCGGACAGTTTTGGTGAGCATGGTCATGACATACTGACAGAAATGGATGTCTGTATTCAGAAGCTCTGTGAAATGGCTCTTCGGGATCAGCTTGACGATGATGGTGTCGGAAACACCAATCGCATAGCAGCAGTTTGGCATGCAGTCAAGAGCGGAAAGCTTGCCAAAGATAAAACCCTTATCGGCAATGAAAATATCCTTGGCATCACCATTTGGATTGTCAATGGAAAGACATACCCGCCCCTCACAGAGAAGATACACATAATCAGAGTTTTCCTCCTGGCTGTAAAAAATGTGTCCCTTCTTATAGGTATGGGCAGGATAAGATGAAAAAAACTGTTTATCATAATCGGTGTTTTCAGAAAGCCAGGGAGAAGCCTGCAAAAGCTGAGGCTGTTCTTCCTGCCCGGAGGCTGGTGTCTGTATCATAAGTAAGATCTCCTGTTATTTTTATATTGGAATTATAACATGGTTTTGTGACAGCTTTATGATAAAAAGAAAAAATATTTTGAGATGTAAAGTACTTTACATTTTTTGGGAAAGAAATCCTGTATTGTAATGATTAGAGAAAAACAAAGGCGTTTATCTTCAAAGGATAAGCGTCTTTTTTGCGTCGCAAAGAAAGCTAAATGAAGGGAGCAAATAATTATGGAGAAAAAAGAAAAACACACACTTGAATTTTATGGAACAAATTATCTGTCTTTAGCACCGTTGATCGCATTTGTATTTTTCTGTATCTTATTCTTTGTCATATATAAGGATTTTGAGATGGAAGCGATCTGCATGGGAGGCTTTGTTTCCCTGATCGTGGGAAGCCTTCTGGCGAAGAAAAAGGGTGATTACTGGAATGCAGTTGTAAAGGGCATGTCTTCTGAAATGATGAACACACTGGCACTGATCCTTCTGGTAGTCGGAATATTTGGCAAGATGATGACAAGAGCCGGGGTTGCAGAAGGCTTTGTATGGATTGGTGAGCAGATGGGGCTGAAGGGCGGCGCTTTCGTAGCATTTTCTTTCATTGCAACCTGCCTGCTTTCTACTTCTACAGGTACATCCATAGGGACATTGTTTACGGGATTTCCTATTTTATATCCCTCAGGTATTCTGCTTGGAGCTAATCCGGTGATGCTGGCAGGCGCTATCTTAAGTGGTGCGATCTTCGGTGATAATGTGGCACCGATTTCTGATACTACGATCGCTTCTGCTTCTTCACAGGCATACACCCGAAAAAAAGGCTGTGCAGATATTGGCGGTGTTGTTGCTTCCCGTATGAAATATGCACTGGTTGCAGGTGCGTTGGCAGTTGTCTGCTTTGCACTTTTTGGAGGAAGCGGAAGCACCAGTGAGCAGGCAGCAGAGCTGCTCAGTCAGTACAGCGATCCGAAAGGTCTGATCATGCTGATCCCTGTTGTGATCCTTCTGACAATCGCAGTGAAGACACAGAACATTTTCGTAGCATCTACCTGGGGCATCATCTCAGGAAGCATCATTGGTATTATTTCCGGAACATTGGTTCCCGGGGATGTGATCAGTATGCAGGACGGCGCTCTTTCAGGCTTCTGTATTGATGGTATCAAGAACATGCTGGGAACAGTTGGTTATCTGTATGCAGTAGCAGGGGTGATCGGTGTCCTGAATGAAAGCGGCACCATGGAAAAGATCATTGAGAAGCTGGTAAACAGTAAGCTGAACAAAACAGTTGTCGGTTCTGAAATTATTATGGGAATTGGCATCATGCTGACATCTATCTGCCTTGGTTCTGCCAATGGCCCGGCCATTATCATGTTTGGCCCTATCGCTGATGAGATTGGAAAGTCCAAGGGACTTCATCCATACAGAAGAGCAAATCTGTTGGATGGTTTTGCAAGTACGCTGCCGGTTATTATTCCGGTAACAAGCTCCTTTATCTTTATTGCAGTATCATGTGTGGAAAGCGCAGCGGCAGAATATGATTTTATTTCTGTGATCAGTCCTGTATCCATTGCAATATCTACACTGCATTGTATTTTCCTGTTTGTAGTATTCTGCGTGGCAGTCTTTACCGGCTGGGGCAGAAGATACGAAGGACCGGATGGCAGGCCTGTGAAAAAGGAAGCTGCTGCCATAGAAGAAAATTATGTACATGAATCATAAAAAGAGACCGGGATCTGCAGAACCGAAAGGGGCTGCAGATCCCGTTTTTCTTCTTGCCGGAGCAGATCTTTTTTCTTGCCTGTGGTGCCAGCATGGTGTACTCTTAATACAGAATCCCTGCATGCCTTGTGGCGTATGCAGAGCGGAAGGATGAAGGACATGAAGGTATCATACATTGACCACAGCGGCTTTCTGGTGGAGACCGGGAGGTGTTATTATCTGTTTGATTATTATAGGAAGAAACTGCCGCAGCTTGACTGTAAAAAGCCCATTTTTGTATTTGCCAGCCACAGGCATCCGGATCATTACAATCCGGAGATATTTACTCTGCTGCAGGAAATAGGAATGGAGCAGGTGACAGCGGTTCTTTCGAAGGACATTTCCCGGAAAAAGTATCCGGATGCAGAAGCTTACAGAGGAAATCTGTCTGTTGTGACTGTGAATTTTAATGGAGCTTATGGACTGCCCTGTGAGACAAAGCTGTATACCTTTCATTCCACAGATGAAGGAGTGGCATTCCTGCTCACGTGTCCGGAAGGGGTGCTGTATCATGCGGGGGATCTGAATGACTGGGTCTGGGAAGGGGAGCCGGAAAGGGATAACCGCCAGATGACAGGAAGCTACCGGCATGAGATCGATCTGATCGCCGGCCTGCTGCAGGATAAGGGAATACCGGCAGTGGATCTTGCTTTTGTACCCCTGGATCCGAGGCAGGAAAAGGATTATGACAGAGGCCTGCTGTATTTTCTGAAGAAGATTCCGGTAAAGCAGGTATATCCCATGCATTACTGGGGAAACAGTGATGTGATCAGGCAGTTTCTCCGGGAATATCCGGAATATACCGGGATCATACAGGATACGGAGACAGCCGGGAAGGAAAAAGCTTAAAGGAAAGGAATCAGAATATGAAATTTAAAATGGTACACGAGAACTATAATGTGGCAGATCTGGACAGATCACTTGCTTTTTATGAAAAAGCACTTGGACTTACAGAAAAAAGAAGGATTAACGGAGAAGGCTTTACTATTGCCTATGTGGGAAATGCAGAGAGTGATTTTGAGCTGGAGCTGACTTTTGTCAAGGATCATCCCCAGAACTATGATCTTGGAGAGTGCGAATTCCATCTGGCATTCAGGACAGCCGATTTTGAAGCAGCCCATAAGCTTCATGAGGAAATGGGATGTATCTGCTTCGAAAATCCGGAGATGGGAATTTACTTCATTACTGATCCTGATGGATACTGGCTCGAGATCGTACCGGAGAGGTAAGAAGACAGGCGGATATCCGTTGTTTATGAATAAGAGATATCAGATTTATGGCCGGGAGTCCACAGGGATTTCCGGCCTTATTTGTGTGGAAAAGGGGATAGAAGATTGCCACCGTAACGGTGGCAACATAGCAGAAAAAAGAATGCTATAATGAGCACGAAAGAAAAACAGATGATATAAATTTCAGGCAAGCAGATTGGAGACCATTACCATCAGAAGAAGTAAAATGAATACAAGAGCAAAGTCAAGTAGCAGGATTCCAATCAGTTTGGCCAGTCTGTTAGAAGAACTACAAAGAGGTATGAATTTCTGGATGCACATATAGTTACAGCTTCCGGCAATGACAGAAAGAAAAATCAGCAGCGTAAAAATCCTTTCTGCAATAAGAGCAGAAAAACTGCTGACAGTTTTGGAGGTCAGCGTCAGAGACAGCCAGAACACCATAAGATAAACGGGAATGGCGATGAGCATATGCCATGGTGTAAGAGTACGAAAACCGGGAGGGAGTATGGAAAAACGTTTTTTTGTGTAAGTAGATGAATTTTCATCCGGCTCGGAAATGGACAGACGGGAAAGCTTCTTCTGCAACTGTGTAACGGAAGAAAACCTTCTGGCAGGATCCAGTTGTGTACAGGTATCAATGACAGAATCAAATTTGTGAGATGGTACGGAAAGAGAAGTATTTAGTGTACCAAGAAGTATACCAATGGCATAAATATCTGTCTGGGGCGAGGAAGAACCAAAGCCGTACTGTTCGGGAGCAGCATATCCCTGGGTCCCGAGAAGTGCAGTGTCTGAAATCTGCCCTTCTGTATAGTATTTTGCGATATTAAAATCCAGAAGCACAACATGGTCATAAGCGGTGATGACAATATTTGATGGTTTGATATCACGGTGAATGACTGGGGGATTCAGGGAATGGAGTTTTTGAAGGATCGTGCAGAGCTCGGAAATATAATGGTAAATGGCAGTTTCAGAAAGACATCCGGAATCTATTTTATCCTGTAGAGTATCACCGGATATATATTCTTCTACTATAGTAAGAATATTGTTGGTTTCCTGCAATTCTATGATTCTTGGCACTCCGGTAATCGGGTGATCTTTAAGAGCCTGAAATACAGAGAGATTGTATCTGGTAAGAAATTTTCTTACATATAGTTTATCTGTCTCTTTGTGACGGACAAGGTACACGTGATGCTCTTCGTTTAATGCTGTGATATTATGATAACAGGAAAGGAACAGTTGGTTTTTAAAATCCATAGGATAAAACTCCTTTGACATAAATTATATTTATTATACCAGATGGGAGAATTTTATGCGTAAAAAAAATACACGGGAACTGGAGAATATTCTGGAGGGTGCCCATACAAAAGATTTTGCCATATTTTATGAAAATAACAGGGAAAGCATGATGACGGAACAGGAATCTTTTCCGGTGTATATGAAAAACATATTCAGGGAAAAAAAGATGACACAGCAGATGGTTTTTCTGAAAGCAGATATTCCGGAAAGATATGGGTATAAGATATTGTCAGGAGAAAAGCATACAAAGCAGAGGGATACGATCCTGAGGATCTGTTATGCAGCGGAGCTGACGCTGGAGGAGACACAGGAGGCACTGAAAAAATACGAAATGCCGCAATTATATGCCAAAATGCCAAGAGATGCGCTGCTGATGATCATATTTAATGAAAGACCTGGCAGCATTATTGATGTAAATGAACTGCTGAAGCGTAATGGTCTGGAACCACTGCGTACAAGCGGGTTCAGTGAATAAGAAAGAAAGGGGGGATTTACCATGGGAGATAAAGGAAAAGCAGTAGCGGTTATGGCAGGCCTAGTGGCCGTTTCAGGAGTTGTCTTTGCCGGTGTGATTCTTGGTGCAATTACAATGTGGAGTCATAACAGACAAATACAGGAAGCCGGGAAGCAGCCAGATGCCGTAGTAACGGCAGAAGCTTTAGATGTGGGAGATGGAAGTATCGAAGGAAACAGTGCAGTGCAGACCGAGAACAAATCTGAAAAAGATGGGCAGTCTGCTGACACTGGAAGTTCAGAAAACGGAGGAGAAAACAAGGCAGGAAATAAAAGTGGACCTGTAAGCATTGAACCACAGCTTTTACTGGATAAGAGCGGAGTGACTATAACAGCGCAGAAATATGTGACGGATGACTTTTGGGGTGATGGAATTCAGATTTTAATAGAAAACCATTCGGGCCGCAATGTGACAGTAGGATGTACAGCCTTGATTGTCAATGACTATATGATTTCTGATCTGTTTGCGGTAACTGTAGCAGACGGAAAGAAGGATCAGTCAACAGTCTATTTCCTGAGCGGTGAACTGAAGGCAGCAGGAATAGAAACGATCGGGAAAATAGAGATCTATTTCCATATTTACGACAGTGATTCGTGGGATAATATTTATGATTCGGAATGCGTAACAATTAAAACTTCAGCTTATGATTATATGGACAGTACACCAAATGACATGGGACAGGAATTGTATAATGCAGGAGGAATCAGGATCGTCGGAAAAGAAGTGGATGAAAACAGTTTCTGGGGTACAGCAGTGCTGCTATATATAGAAAATAACTCAGGAAGAAATATAGGAGTTTCCTGTAAAGATCTTTCAGTTAATGATTATATGATGACACCACTTCTGGCGAGTACGATCTATAGTGGAAGAAAATCTATTGATGATATTACTATTTTTTCTTCGAATCTGGAAGAAAATGGGATCACAAGGGTAGAATGGATTGATTTTTCGCTTCATATCTACGACAGCAATACGTATGGAACGATTGTGGATACATCGCCAATCAGAATAAATACACAGTAAAAATAATATGAGAAAGCAGTACCTGCAAGGTACTGTGAGAAGGAGAAAAGAGCATGAAAACATGGAAGTTAGTATCAGGAGTTTTGTCAATTATTTTATTTTTTATTGTAGCACTGCAGTCCTGTGCCGCAGGCATGGTAAATGCAATGGAAGCAAATGGAGGATCATCTGGTTCTGCTGGAATTTTGGTTGGAATACTGATGCTGGCAGGTGGAATTGTGTCAATAGCATCCAGAAATGTAATCGGGAATGGTGGAAATATAGCGATTTTGATTCTTTTTGGACTGGCCGCACTTATAGGATTGGCAGGACATGGAAATTACAGTGATCTTGTAATCTGGTCTTTCTGGTGCCTGTTGAATGCAATTCTTGCTGTGATAGCAATGGTGAAAAACAGATAGAAACGGACATGATAATGCTGAATCATCCAGGAACCGGTGACACAAATAAGCCAAGATCCGGCGGTAGATAGGTAAACAACAGAAAACACGCAAAAGTGATAATGACAGCCGTCCACAGTGGGATCAGAAAGGGAACTCCCCTGCAGGACAGAGTAAGGCGGTATGTCCGGATGAAAGAGACCAGAACGGCAATTACAAAGGTAGTAATATCAAGTGCCATATAATTTTTGCCGAGGATTCCGGAATAGGTATAAAACAGCACCGGGATCAGGAAGGTGCCGGACAGAATGCCGGCAGGCAGTGCCGAAGCGAGGCAGGGATAGTCCTCTTTCAGCCTGCTGTACAGGAAAAGGCCATAGAGAAGCATGGGAAAAAAGACAAGCTTCATATGCTCCCAGGTAGATTCACTGACCGGGAAGAAAAAGCCGATGATGAAGTTCTGCAAAGACCAGTCATACACAAAATGAGCAAGACTTCCGGTGACCAGAACAAAAATTATTCCAATGAGAGTAAAACGTTTTAAAGGATTCATAGAAGCAGTATATGAAGCTTACAGTAAAAAGATACATTTTGCGTGAGTCCATATGGTTTCTCATCTCAGCAAAAACGGTTACAGGATTAGAATGAGTAATAAGCATTCTGTATCATTACTATGTTGTGGTTTCGCATGCGGTGGGGCATGAGAAGAGAATTGTGAGTGTGGTGCCCCAGGAATAGAAAAAGAGAGCAGTGAAAAAGGATAAACGGGGCACAGAAAAGGGAAAAAGAGCCAGGTGCCCCGAAAAACCGAGAAAATTGTGAGAAAGCATAGAAAAGTTGAGAAAAATGTCAAAAAGCGGGGCATGAGAAGAAAATTGTGAGTGTGGTGCCCCAGGAATAGAAAAAGAGAGCAGTGAAAAAGGATAAACGGGGCACAGAAAGAGAAAAAAGAGTCAGGTGCCCCGATGAGATCAGTAAACGGGATAAAGAAAAATACGCCGCAGGGAATGCGGCGTATTTTTCTGGCTGCAAGGCCAATAGCTTATTTACATCATACCGTCCTTGATCACATTGTGGTCACGAAGCAGTTTCTCTACGACAGTACCCTTTACTACATGGAGCAGAGGCTTCTTCAGTGCATTTAACGGGCCGGGAAGCTCGATCTCCAGAGGAGACATGCCATCCATCAGCTTGACACTGCTGTCCAGGAGCTCTCTGATATCATAAACGCTGCCCCATACCTCCGGAACACCTCTGTCAACACCAAGCAGGCCGTAAACAGCTTCCATAGCGGTTCTGACAGAATATTCTGTAGTGAATACGGTATCTCTTGGAGTCTGTGCAAACTGGCCAAGGAATGCGAAGTTTACGCAGCCATCCGGGATGACATCAGGACGGTCACCGGCAGCTCTTGGCATGAAGAATGCGGTAATGTAAGGCATCATGGTCGGTACGCAGACTGCACTGTGCTCAGCCAGTTCAGCGATTTCCTCTACCGGAACACCAAGGTGATACAGCCACTCCTCAGTGATCTCCTTACCGGTACAATCCTTCATGGGCTTCTTGATATAGTCACCGGGTACATCTGTAAACAGACCATATACCCATACACAGACTTTTTCCTTGTCCTGAGTCTTGAACTGACCCTGACGGTTGATCGTCCAGCTCAGCAGCCAGCTGGAATCCTTGCAGCTTACGATACCGCCGGTAACAACCTTTCCGGTTCTGGGATCACGCTTGCAGATATTGGTGATATAGGGAATGATCTTGTCATCCAGTGTGGTAACCGTTGCAGATTCCCAGTTGGTCTTGGAAACATCGGAACAGAACTTCTCAGGATGACCGAAGGACGGATCCTGTGCGGCGATATTCTTCCAAAGACTCCAAACGCCGCTGGTACGAACCTCAGCGTCTCCGTTGGGAGCGTGGTTCTGATCACCATAAATAGTGCCCTCTGTGCAGCTTCCATTGGTAACAAATACCAGATCATTTTCGGTAAGGACAATACCCTTTTCCACACCGTTTACTTTGCATTCAATGGCTTTGGCAACCTTCTTGTCATCCTTGATGTCAAAGATAACGTTGGTAACCTCAGTATTAAACTGGAAGTCAACACCGGCAGCCTCCAGATATTTCTGCATGGGCAGGATCAGGGACTCATACTGGTTATATTTGGTAAATTTCAGTGCACTGAAATCAGGGAGCCCTGAAATATGGTGAATGAATCTCTGGAAATAGAGCTTCATTTCAAGGGCACTGTGCCAGTTCTCGAAAGCAAACATGGTTCTCCAGTATAACCAGAAGGTAGAATCAAATACTTCCTCATCGAAAACATCTTCAATAGTCTTGTCATAAAGATCCTCGTCCTTTGTCATGAACAGCTTCATGATCTCCATGCAGCCCTTCTGGCTCAGATTGAACTTGCCGTCTGTATGGGCATCCTGGCCACGGTTCTCGGTAGCACGGCAGAGAGAGTAGTTGGGATCCTCTTTATTTAACCAGTAATATTCATCCAGGACAGAAGCACCGGGAATCTCGAGGGAAGGAATGCTGCGGAACAGATCCCACAGACACTCGAAATGGTTCTCCATTTCACGGCCGCCTCTCATGACATAGCCTCTGGAAGGATCAAAGATACCATCACAGGCACCGCCGGCGATATCCATAGCCTCAAGAATATGGATGTGATCTCCCTCCATCTGGCCATCCCTTACAAGGAAGCATGCTGCTGCAAGAGAAGCAAGTCCGCTTCCTACGATGTAAGCGCTCTTTTCGTCTACGCCATCGGGCTTCTTCGGTCTTGCAAAGGCCTCGTAGTTACCATTGGAATAATAAATTCCTTTACTGTTCTTGTCATACCTGCCAAGCTCGGTATTACGGTATTCCTTTTTGGCAGCAGCAACAGATGCTGTTCTCTGCTTTTTTGCAGCGCCTGCCTTGCGGCTCTTTGATGCAACGGCTACAGCGCCTGCACCTGCGGCAAGAGCTGCCAGTCCAAGTGAAATATTTTTCTTTCCTGACATAATAAAAACCACCTTTCTCTTTATCCGATAGATTTAAAGCTGCTTTTTTGTTTCTGTGAACTTATAGTATGTGTTTTTTGAGGGAATTCCAATCAGCAAAAAACAGGGAGTGATAAAAATTTTATCATTGAGTCTATTTTGTAAAAAAATTGCCAAAGATGGAGGTTTGGTAGTATAATTGCCGGACTGGGAAAAATATTGATTTTAGTTGAGAGAAACAAAATGAATCAGATGAAGCTTATGGAAAGGAGCAGCTTAAAATGCTGCTGATGGTGATCTTTTAGTATGTATTCTTTATTACTTGCTGTGATTTATCTGGCATTTATCAGTCTAGGACTTCCAGATGCACTTCTTGGGTCCGGCTGGCCGACAATGTATACACAGCTGCAGGTTCCCTTCTCCTATGCGGGGATCATTTCCATGATCATTTCAGCGGGAACCATCGTTTCCAGCTTTTTTTCAGACAGACTGACAAGGAAATTCGGAGCAGGACTGGTGACAGCGGTCAGTGTCCTTCTGACAGCAGGAGCCCTGTTTGGGTTTTCGGTATCAGATTCCTTTTACCTATTATGCATTATGGCGATTCCCTATGGTCTTGGCGCCGGCGCAGTGGATGCGGCACTGAACAACTATGTGGCACTTCATTATTCCTCCAGGCATATGAGCTGGCTTCACTGCTTCTGGGGTGTCGGGGCAGCGGCAAGTCCATATATCATGGGCTTCTGCCTTGGAAAAGGGCTTGGCTGGAGCCGGGGATACTTCAGTGTATCCATGATTCAGATTGTGATCACGGCGATCCTGTTTATCAGCCTGCCGCTCTGGAAATCGCGGACGGATGAAAAAGAGGGAGGAATAGAGCCGAAGGGTGCAGAAGCAGAGCAGATCCAGACAGATCAGACCAAAGCCGTGCCTTCGAAAGCCCTGAGCTTCCGGGAGATCCTGCGGATCAAAGGTGCACCGTACATACTGATCACCTTCTTTGCCTATTCTGCCATGGAGTCGACTACAGGACTCTGGGCCAGCAGCTATCTGGTGCAGTACCTTCTGATGGAACCGGAGAAGGCAGCAGAATTCGCTTCCTTCTTTTATCTGGGAATTACAGTAGGAAGATTCCTGTGCGGATTTGTGGCAGATAAGATGGGAGACAAAGCACTGATCAGACTGGGAAGCGGTATTGCCGGAGCCGGTATCCTGCTTGTGCTGATTCCGTTTCCGGTGACGACGCCGGCACTTCTTGGACTGGTGATCATTGGATTTGGCTGCGCACCTGTCTATCCGGCGATCATCCACTCTACGCCGTTTTATTTTGGCAAGGAGAATTCCCAGGCGCTGATCGGCATTCAGATGGCCTTTGCCTATGTCGGAAGTACCTTTATGCCGCCGCTGCTTGGAACACTGGCAGCCAGGATCGGCATCTGGCTGTATCCGGTATTTCTGCTTGTGTTTGAGGTACTGATGGTACTGACCTCAGAAAAATTAAACCGGATCCAGAATGGATCCGGCACGAAGTAGACAGAATAGAAATTGTTTCGGGAAAAGGGCTGCATATCAAAAATGCAGCCGCCTTCTTACAGCTTCCCGGAGCCGCTGCCTTGACAGGATCGTCAGCAGTGTAATGGAGATCACAGCACACACAGTCAGGACGATAGCAGACCATGTAAGCCGCATGGGTCTTGTGAAAAAATGCTCGATCAGAAGCTCAAGCCCCATGCAAAGCAGAGCGGTCTCTACGAAAAAGTAAAGCGTAGTCGTCAGATAGGACACCCGGAAATGCTTCATCAGGATCGCAAATATTTCACAGAGGATCGTGCATAATCCAACAATGGGAATCGCAAGGCCAAAGAACCAGTGCTGATCCGCGGTCGTAAAGCTGATCAGATACAGGTAAAAGGCAATACCCGCACCATCAAGTGCAAGAGATAAGTACATGGGCAGATGCAGCGTAGTGATTGCCGGAAGCAGCACGATAAAGAGCAGCAGGCAGGCACCGATGATAAAAAGGGACCAGAGGCTGCCGGTAAAAACAAGGAGATTTAATAAAAGGCAGCTGGCACTGGTAGCTGTCAGGATAATGCCGATCAGAAGGGTAAAATCCCGGCGCTTTACAGTATCCACCTCTCCCCGCTGCTCCGGGAAGGGGGGAACGGCATCTGCGATCCTCTTAAGTTCATTTGGATTGATGACAGGGGTATTGCACAGGGGGCAATGATCCAGGGAACTGTCCAGCTCCACCCCGCAGTTTACACAGTATGACATGAAAAACTCCTTTCGTTTAAAAACGGTTACTTTCTATTTTTACATGGATTCCGTCCTGCACCAGCTTACGGAAAAAGTACCGTTCCACATCTGCTTCTACGATACAGCTTGCAAAGTTGATGGTAAGGGCATCCTCGAAGCTGACGATAGCACAGTTGGTTCTGGAGGAAAAGGGCTGTCCCATATAAATATCCATGCGGTCAATATAAGGCTCCATATTTTCAGGAACCCTGATAGCTCCCATGTTGGTCAGTCCGGCAGAGGAGCTTTTGTCCTGGATCCGGGAATAGAACTGCTTCACCACGTAATCCTTGATAAAAAGCGGTGTGATGCGGATCAGGGGATTGCGCTTGGTATTGGCATTTGTAGTGATATCACCACGCAGGAACTTTTCGTTAATATAATAGCGCATATAGTGATGCACCTGACTGACGATCTCATCAAAGCTGTACTCTCCAAGCCTTGGATCCACACCGGGATAGATCATGGTAATAAAGTTGCGCAGGGTCTTTGACGGAAAGAAGCGGCGCAGGTTTACCGGCATGGCGATCTTTACCGGCTTTAAGTGAAGCGGGTGGTCATCCTTCTGCTTCTGAAGCAGGGCATAAAGGAGTACAGCGTTCAGGTATTCTGTCAGGGATGCCTGATAGCTTTTGGCAACCTTCATGACTTCAGAAACGGACATGATGCCGTCAATGACATGGAAGGTATAAAAAGGCTCCTTGGTACCGCGTACACGGTAGGCCTTTGCACCGGTGCGCTTCGGGCAGAGCTTTGAATTGGCATAGCGCATATAGGCATCCTCGAACTCTTCGGCAGGCGGCGTTTCGTGGATATCCTTTACGAAGTAACCGCAGTCGATCTGGTGCCCGAGAAGCCGCAGATATTCGGCTGTGATGGTCTGCAGCACATACATGCCGCCGCTTCCATCGCCGAGACTGTGATGAGCCTCCAGTGAGATCCGGCAGTTATAATAGTAGATACGGATCAGATACCGGTTCCCGGCCTTGAAGGGCATGGGCATACAGAAATTCCGGATGTCCTTCCGGACAAAGGGACCTGGCCGCTTATTGGGCTCTAAATAACGCCAGAAAAGCCCTTTACGGATGGCAGTCTTATAGGTAGGAAAGCGGACAAGGCTGGCATCTACAGCCTGCTGCAGGATATCCGGACGTATGGGCTCCTTCAGGACGACAGAAAGACGGTAGACCGAAGAAAAGTCCCTGCGCTGCAGGGTCGGGTAGACGATAGCAGAAAGATCCAGCCGGTACCAGATCTTTTTGGCGGCACCTGCGGTATGCTTTCTTTCCTGTGATGGAGCTGTATGTGAAGCTGTAATAGTTTCTTTGTTCAAAGGTATAGACTCCTGACTATTTTCATATTATGCTAATTCTACCACAAAAGCTTAAAAGAAGGAGAAAAATTTATGGCAGCAGGAGAAAAAAGAAAAAATATCAAATTATCTGAAGAAAATGTGAATTTCCGGATGATGAATCTGATCCGGAAGGTACATGGTATGATAGATGATCCTGATATAGAGAAGCACAGACATTCCCAGAACCAGGTGGGAGCACTTCTTGGCAATCAGAAGGATGTGCTGATCACACCGGTAAAGATAAAGGACATGGAAGCCGAGTGGGTATGTGCCAACCGTGTCCATATGAAAAAGTACGTGATCCTGTACTGCCATGGCGGCGGATATTCAACTGGCAGCAGGATCTATGCGAGGACACTGACAGACAAGCTCGCACAGTCTACCTCCATGGATGTGCTCTGCTTTGATTACCGGCTTTCTCCGGAAAATCCCTATCCGGCAGCTCTTGAGGATGCCCTGAAGGTATGGGATTACCTGATGCTGTATGGTTATGGGGCAAGAGATGTGATCATTGCAGGCGATTCAGCAGGCGGCAATCTGGCACTTTCCCTGACACTGAAGCTAAAGGAGGAAGGAAGACTCCTGCCAAGAGGACTGGTATTGCTTTCACCCTGGACAGACCTGACTTCCTCAGGTAAGAGCCATGAAAGCAGGAAGGAAGTAGATCCGGTACTGGATGAGGATTATTTAAACAGAATGATCCAGAATTATGCACCGGGCATGGAGCTGACAGATCCGCTGATCTCTCCGTTATTTGGAAATTTTGAAGGCTTTCCGCCTACGTACATCCAGGCAGGGGATAATGAGATCCTGCTCAGTGATTCTGTGTCACTGCATAAGAAGCTGATTGCAGCAAATGTGTCTGTCAGGATGAATGTGTACAAAAGAATGTGGCACGTTTTCCAGATGTCACCCTTAAAGGTATCCTATGAGGCCATGGAAAAGTGCGCTGAATTTATTTATGACATCTGCCGTTAAAATAAAAAAGGAAATCAGAAGCTTTCGCAGAATAATCTATAGTAGACACAGGAAATACGAGGAAGCATATGAACATTCGAGAAAATCTGGAACAGCTGGAACAGGATAATTTAAGTCCCTACGCAGCACACAGCCGGGATTCCAGGGGACGGCTCCATCCGGAGGAGCAGTGCGATATCCGTCCTGTCTATCAGAGGGACAGGGACAGGATCCTTCATTGCAAGGCGTTCCGGAGACTGAAGGATAAAACACAGGTCTTTCTTTCACCGGAAGGTGATCATTACAGAACAAGACTTACCCATACATTGGAAGTATCGCAGAATGCCAGGACGATCGCCAAGGCTCTTCGGATGAATGAAGATCTGGTGGAGGCGATTGCCCTTGGCCATGATCTTGGACACACTCCTTTCGGACATGCTGGAGAGAGGGCGCTGAATGCGGTCTGCCCTTACGGCTTCAAGCACAATGAACAGAGTGTACGGACGGTAGACATTCTGGAAAAGGGCGGACAGGGCTTAAATCTTACCTATGAGGTACGGGACGGCATCCTGAACCACCAGACGGCAGGTATGCCCATGACGTTGGAAGGTCGTATTGTCAGACTGTCCGATAAGATCGCCTATATCCATCATGATATGGATGATGCGATCCGTGCCGGGATCCTGACAGAGGCAGATGTGCCGAGGGAGATTGGAGAAGTGATTGGCTTTACCACAGGGGAGAGGCTGGATCATTTTATCCATGATATCGTAAGCACCAGCTATGGGAAGGATGACATCATGATGTCACCGCCGGTAGCGGAAGCCATGAAAAAGCTGCGAGCTTTTATGTTTGAACGTGTCTATAAGAATAAAGAAGCAAAGAGCGAAGAGGGAAAGGCAGAGATGCTGGTGCAGACCCTTTACAGCTATTATCGTCATCATCTGGAACTCCTGTCGGAGGATATGATCGGACTGATCAACCGGGGAGAACCGGAAGAAAGAGTAGTGTGCGATTACATAGGAGCCATGACAGACCGTTTTGCCATAGCTAAATATGAGGAGATCTATATTCCCAGGTCCTGGCATATCTGACAGGGACAGGAAGCAGTGTGATCGCAGAGAAGCAGGGATGGTTACATGTATTATCCGGAAGAAGTAATCGAAGAAATACGGATGAAAAATGATATAGTGGACGTGGTTTCCGGGTATGTGAAGCTGCAGAAAAAGGGGAGCAGTTATTTTGGACTGTGTCCCTTTCATAATGAGAAGTCACCTTCCTTTTCCGTTTCCCCAGGCAAGCAGATCTATTACTGCTTTGGCTGCGGGGCAGGAGGAAACGTGATCTCCTTTGTCATGCAGTATGAAAACTATACCTTTCAGGAGGCTGTGAAATTCCTGGCTAAGAAGGCAGGGATACAGCTTCCGGAAGCAGAATACAGTGAGGAAACCAGAAAGAAGGAGAACAAAAGGGCAAGGCTCCTGCAGGTAAACAAGGAAGCAGCGACCTACTTCTTTCATCAGCTCCGCAGTGAAAACGGCAGGGCAGGCTGGCAGTACCTGAAGAAAAGGGAGCTGTCAGATGAAACGATCCGGAAGTTCGGGCTTGGCTTTGCCAATATGACCAGTAATGATCTGGTGAAATTCCTGAAAAGCAAAGGCTATGAGGATGAGGTGATCCGGGATGCCGGGCTTGCCACCTTTGATGAGAAATTTGGCTTCCATGACAAGTTTTGGAACAGGGTCATGTTTCCTATCCAGGATATCAACCACAGGGTCATCGGCTTTGGCGGAAGAGTGATGGGGGATGGTAAGCCAAAGTACTTAAATTCACCGGAAACACCGGTGTTTGATAAGAGCCGGAACCTGTACGGACTGAATATCGCAAGAACGGCACGGAAGAACCAGATCATTCTCTGTGAGGGCTATATGGATGTCATTACCATGCACCAGGCGGGATTTTCCCAGGCAGTGGCATCCCTTGGAACGGCATTTACAGAAGGACAGGCTTCCCTGCTGAAGCGCTATACAGACGAGGTGATCCTTTCCTATGACAGTGACGGGGCAGGTGTGACAGCTGCACTGCGGGCCATCAGCATCCTGAAGGAAGCCGGGATGACGGGAAGGGTGCTGAACTTGGAGCCTTATAAGGATCCGGATGAATTTATCAAGAACTGCGGTCAGGAGGCCTTTCAGAAGCGGCTGGACGGGGCAGAGAATACCTTTTTCTTTGAGATCAGGATGCTGCAGAAGGATTATAACATGCAGGATCCGGAATCCAAGACGAAATTTTACCGGGAGATCGCAAGAAAGCTCTGCGGATTCTCAGAGGAAGTGGAGCGTGAAAATTACATTCAGGCGGTAGCACAGCGCTATCAGATCAGTGTGGAAAATCTGCGCAGACTGGTGCTTTCCTATGCCATGCAGACAGGCTATGCACAGCCGGTAGAAAGGCCAAAATCCGGGATACGGAAGAAGAATACAGCAGAAGAGGGCGTCAGAAGAAGCCAGAGGCTGCTTCTGACGTGGCTCACCGATATGCCCTCCCTTTATCCAAAGATAAAGAAATTTATTACACCAGAGGACTTTACCGAGGAGCTTTATCGGAGGGTGGCAGAGAAATTATTTGATCAGCTTGAACAGAAGACAATGGATCCTGCTGGGATCATTGGCATGTTCGAGGAGGAAGAGGAGCAGCGTATGGCTGCCGAGGTGTTCAGCACGAAGCTCACGCAGCTTTCGAACAGACAGGAGAGAGAAAAAGCCTTCCATGATATTGTTCTTGCAGTGAAGGAAAACAGCTATGAACAGTATCTTGCTGGCTCAGGAAGTGATGTAAATGCGTTAAAGGGTGTGATCGAGGGCAAAAAAGCACTGGAAGAACTTGACAAAACGCATATTTCCATAGAGGAAAGCTAATACTTTTACTATATTTTCAGGAAGGATGGAAACCCATAATGGATGAAAACACACAGGCAAAATTTGATGAGAAACTGAAAGGCCTCTTAGCAGTTGCCAAAAAAAAGAAGAATGTTCTAGAGTATCAGGAGATCAATGATTATTTCGCAGACATGGCCCTGAATGAGGAGCAGTTTGATAAGATCATGGAAACCCTGGAGCAGAACGGTGTTGATGTACTGCGTATCACAGAGGATGATGATGTGGATGATGAAGAGATCATTCTCTCTGATGAGGATGAAGTGGATATGGAGAACCTTGATCTCTCTGTGCCGGATGGTATCAGCATCGAGGATCCTGTCAGGATGTATCTGAAGGAGATTGGTAAGGTACCGCTTCTTTCAGCTGAGGAGGAGATCGAGCTTGCCAAGAAGATGGAGCAGGGCGACCAGGATGCAAAGAAACGTCTGGCTGAGGCAAACCTTCGTCTAGTTGTCAGCATTGCCAAGAGATATGTGGGAAGAGGAATGCTGTTCCTTGATCTGATCCAGGAAGGGAACCTTGGTCTGATCAAGGCTGTTGAAAAATTTGATTACCGGAAGGGATACAAGTTCTCCACCTATGCAACCTGGTGGATCCGTCAGGCTATTACGAGAGCAATCGCAGATCAGGCAAGAACGATCCGTATTCCCGTGCACATGGTAGAAACCATAAACAAGCTGATCCGGGTATCCAGACAGCTGCTGCAGGAGCTTGGGAGGGAACCTACCCCGGAGGAGATCGCAGAGGAGATGAACCTGCCTGTTGAAAGAGTCAGGGAGATCCTGAAGATCTCACAGGAGCCGGTTTCGCTGGAAACACCTATCGGTGAAGAAGAGGATTCCCATCTTGGTGACTTTATCCAGGATGATAACGTGCCCGTGCCGGCAGATGCCGCTGCCTTTACCCTGCTGAAGGAGCAGCTTGTAGAGGTACTCAGCACACTGACAGAAAGAGAGCAGAAGGTCTTACGACTCCGTTTCGGACTGGATGATGGACGTGCAAGAACCCTTGAGGAGGTTGGCAAGGAGTTCAATGTCACAAGGGAGCGTATCAGACAGATCGAGGCCAAAGCACTAAGAAAGCTCCGCCATCCCAGCAGAAGCCGCAAGCTGAAGGATTATCTGGATTAAGCCATGAATACTGGAAAAAACGGATTGTCCAGGAGGCTGCAGGCAGTTGCTGATTTGGTTTCTCCCGGGAAAAGGGTCTGTGATGTCGGCTGTGACCATGGCTACGTCTCCATTTATCTGATAGAAAGTGGAAGGGCAGATGCCGTGCTTGCTATGGATGTCAACAGAGGACCTCTGGAAAGAGCCAGGATCAATGTGGAGAAGCATGGCCTTACCGGTTACATAACGCTGAGACTGTCAAACGGGCTGGATGCCTACAGGACAGGTGAGGCACAGAGCCTTGTTATTGCAGGAATGGGCGGCAGACTGATGCAATCCATTCTGACAAAGGATAAAGAAAAGACAGAGGATTTTGAGGAGCTGATCCTGCAGCCCCAATCGGAGCTTGCTCTTTTCCGGAAATTCCTGCGCACAGAAGGATATACGATCGTGCAGGAGGAGATGATCCTGGAGAGTGGGAAATTTTACCCCATGATGAAGGCACGAAAAAAGCCGGTATATGGAATATGCCAGGCAGAAGGATGTGTCAGTGCAGGAGATGACAGCCAGCAGCAGAGTGGTCTTCCAGATGGCATTACAGAGGAACTGGCCGATGCCTTTGGTTCCTGCCTGCTTGCCAAGAGAGATCCGGTGCTGTATGAATATATTTTCAGGCAGAAGGAAGATATCCTGAGACTGATCCATGCCATGGGAGGACAGGAAGAAAGTGAGCGGTGCAGGAAGCGGAGAGAGGAATTAAAGGCAGAGCTTTCGCTGCTTACACAGGCAGAGCGCCTGTATCAATAAAAAGGGAGGATTCTTTGAGATGGCAAAGATTACCATAGACGGGGTTACCGGAGAATACCCGGATGGAATGACCTATGAGGAGATTGCGGATGCCTATCAGGACAGGTATGAGAATACCATAGCACTTGTCCTGGAGGATGGTAAGATACGGGAGCTGATCAAAACAGTGCATAAGGACTGTACCCTTTCCTTTCTCACGCTGAAGGACAGCATTGGCCACAAGGCATATGTAAGAACGGCAGTCATGGTACTGCTTCGGGCGGCAGCAGATGTGATCCCGGAAGCAAATATCAAAGTGGAATTTGCCATTGGCCCCGGTTATTACTGTGATGTACGCATGAAAAAAAAGCTGACAGAGGATATGGTAAAGCAGATCCGGGCAAGAATGCAGGAACTGGTAGATGAGAAAATCCCGATCACCAAGAAGACCTATTCTATTGATGAAGCCAGGGAGATCTTCAAAAAACAGAAGATGGAGGACAAGGGAAAGCTGTTCCGGTATAAGAGAAGCTCCTTTGCCAATGTATACTGCCTGGATGGCTACTATGATTACTATTATGGCTTTATGCTGCCAGATACAGGCTACGTGAAATATTTTGACCTGATGCTGTATGAAAAAGGACTGCTGCTGCTTTTGCCGGGGATGGATGCTCCCTGCATGCTTGAAGTGTTTGGTCCCAGGGAAAAGCTGTTCCGGACGTTGAGAACAGCCTCACACTGGGGAGAAATGATGAATATTGATTCTGTAGGCGACCTGAACGATACGATCTGTGCAGGGGAAATGAATGATATGATCCTGGTACAGGAAGCACTGCTTGAGCGCAGGATTGGCGAGATCGCGGAGAATATTGTAAAAAAGGGCAATGTGAAGTTTGTCCTGATCGCAGGACCTTCCTCCTCCGGGAAAACTACCTTTTCCCACAGATTGTCCATACAGCTCCGTACCTATGGAAAAATCCCGCATCCGATCGCACTGGATGATTACTTCGTGAACCGTGAACTGACACCAAGGGATGAGAACGGAGATTATAATTTCGAATGTCTGGAAGCTATTGATGTAAAGCAGTTCAATGAGGATATGGAACGGCTTCTGCGCGGAGAAAGGGTTGAACTTCCCACATTCAATTTCAAGACAGGGAAGAGAGAGTACCACGGCAGATATAAGCAGCTTGGAGAGGAGGATATCCTGGTCATTGAGGGGATTCACGGGCTGAATCCGGAGACGACCTATTCCCTTCCGGATGAGAGTAAATTCAAAATTTATATCAGTGCCCTGACAAGCCTGAACCTGGATGAGCATAACCGCATTCCGACGACGGATGGGCGTCTTCTCCGCCGGATGGTGAGAGATGCCAGAACAAGGGGTGCCAGCGCCAGAAGAACTATCGAAATGTGGCCCTCTGTCCGAAGGGGCGAGGAAAACTATATTTTCCCGTTCCAGGAGGAAGCGGATGAAATGTTTAATTCTGTACTGATCTATGAGCTTTCTGTGCTGAAGCAGTACGCAGAACCGCTCCTTTACAGTATAGAGCCGGGAGAACCGGAATATTATGAGGCCAAGAGACTGCTGAAATTCCTGGAATATGTACAGGGAATTGACAGTCAGAATGTGCCGAGCAATTCGATCTGCCGTGAGTTTATCGGTGGGAGTTGCTTTCCGGTCTAAAATAAGTTATAGTAAATAAATGTATCAAGTAGGACAAATGGTCGCGGCTGTCTTTATGACAGGTGAGGAAAGTCCGGGCTTCACAGGGCAGGATGCCGGATAACGTCCGGTGGAGGCGACTCCAAGGAAAGTGCAACAGAAATGTACCACCGTCATGTCATGCATGACGGCCAGGGTGGAAGGGCAGTGTAAGAGACTACCGCCTGTCTGGTAACAGACAGGGCACATGTAAACCCCATCCGAAGCAAGACCAAACAGAAAGCGTTTGAACCGGCCCGGTGAGCTTTCAGGTAGGTTGCTTAAGACTGCTGGCAACAGCAGTATTAGATAGATGACCATTCAACGACATAACCCGGCTTATCGTCCTGCTTGATATTTTTATCCATTCAGGAAGCTTTTAAAAGAGGAACCCATGAGGAGATTATTTTCAGCTCTTTTTCCCTGTATTCTATTGCTGCTGGTACTGCTGGCGGCTTTTCAAGGCAGAAACTCATCTGCAGCACTCTCAGAAACAGAACTGGAAAACAGAATATGGCAGCTCTCTGTGGTGCTGCGGGGCGAAAACGCAGAGGGAAGCGGCTGTATTTATGGATATGATGAAGAGAGACAGGCGCTTGTGATCATCACAGCAGGACATGTACTGAAGGAGCTGAAGGGCAGCATAGAGGTTAAGCTTGCAGGTGGTACGGTGCTGCCGGCTGCTTCTTTTCTCACAGCGGAAGAATGTGACCTTGGATATGTGTATCTTCCTTATGAGAAATTGCCAGAAAAGGAAAAGGCATACTTTGAAAAAGAAGCAGATGGAAAATTCGGGGAATTTCTGCAGATCAGGGAGAGCAGCAGCCTTCAGAAAAATGATGCTTTCCATATGCCGGATAAAATCAGTACTGGAGAGTGTTCATTTGTTACCGGGTATGTGGTAGATCCGGACAGGTATCTTGAGGAGTTTGGCTGTGAAATGATCTATGCAGATGGAGGCGCTGTGCCTGGCATGAGCGGCAGCGGGATGTTTGATGATTCGGGCAGGCTTATAGGAATTCTGTGCGGTGCCACAGAACAGTATGAGCTGGCAGGTGTACCTGCAGAAAGGATAAAGAAATACAGGCAGTAAAAAATCCGGCTCACATGACGGTATGAGCCGGATCGCTTATTATTCTATATGATATCCAAAGAACTAAGCCATCTTGTTGACAGCCTGAGCTAAACGGGATACTTTTCTGGAAGCTGTATTCTTGTGATATACGCCCTTGGAAGCAGCCTTGTCGATTGTGGTTGTTGCAGCAACAAGTGCGCTGGCAGCAGCAGCCTTATCGTTTGCTTCGATTGCAGCATTTACCTTCTTAACAGCAGTCTTAACACCAGACTTGATCGCCTTATTTCTTTCAGCCTTAGTTCTGTTGACTAAAATTCTTTTCTTAGCTGATTTAATGTTAGCCATGATTCTTACCTCCTATATAAAATCATCAGTTGCCATGATGTTTCATTAAAGCCGGAGACACGGACGTCTTAATGCAACACACACGCATATTATTGTAGCCGGAGAGGAGCAGTCTGTCAATAGATTTTTCAGAGAAATTGCATGAATCTGCACAAAAGTGCACATACTGAAGGCACAGAAAAGCCTGTATGAGAAAAACAGGATAAAACAGGCATAAAAAGGACGGATATTTAGATGGGCAGCTTTAAGATCAGAACCGATCTGGCACTGGAGGCCAGAGAGAATGCGGAGGAGGAAGCGGAATCACTTTCCGGTGTTTCAGTAGAAGAAGTTTACCATGAGGACAGTGAGGTGCGGATCACAAAAGTCAGCATCACATCGAAAAACAGTGCGAGGGCACTTGGAAAACCCATGGGAACCTATATCACATTGGAAGCGCCGGCCATGACACAGCAGGATGAGAATTACCATCAGGAAATTTCCGGTGAGCTTTCCATGCAGCTTAGAGAGATCATACCTGAGCTGGAAAAGGAAAGCTCGATCCTGGTGGTAGGGCTTGGAAACCGGGATGTGACGGCTGATGCCCTTGGACCTAATGTGGTGGATAATCTGACAGTGACAAGGCATATGGTAAAGGAATTCGGAAAGGCAGCCTATGGGAAGGAACGCATGCATGTGACCAGTGCCCTGATTCCGGGAGTTATGGCAAAAACGGGCATGGAATCTGCTGAGATCATAAAAGGTGTTGTGGAGAAGACAAAGCCGGATGCAGTGATCGTGATCGATGCGCTGGCAGCCAGATCCATAAGGAGACTGAACCGGACAGTTCAGATTTCGGATGCCGGGATCCATCCGGGTTCAGGAGTGGGAAACAACAGAAATGTGATCACCAGGGAAAGTCTTGGTGTACCGGTGATCGCCATTGGCGTGCCGACGGTAGTAGATGCTGCCACGATCGTGAATGATGCATTTGCAAAGCTTTCTGGCGGGGAAGGCAGGGAATGGATGAGAATGCAGGATTTTCCGGAGGGATTTTCTGAATTGTATAATATGTATGTAACCGGCAAGGATGTGGATTATGAGATCAAGCAGATCAGTCATATTATCTGTGACGCCATAGAAGGAGCACTGGATATGCAGGCATGAATGTCCGCTTTCCGGCATATATTTCCCTGTGGAGAGAATCCGTATGTCAGGGAAATGGAAAAGGAAAGCACTGCTTACTGCAGGAATCATCATACTGGTTTTGGGACTGCTGATACAGGGGACTGCAAGGAAAAACGGAAAAGAAAAAAGTACTGGCGGCAGGATCATGGAAGGTCTGGCAGAGGCTGCTATGGAAAGGGCACTGGCGGACTCCTGTCTTCTGCCTTTTTTTCTGGAACAGGGGCAGGGGACACTGGAAGATGACAGTCCGGCAGGAAAGGCCGTGGAAGAGATGTTCCCTCTCTATACCTATACGTTTCATGAGGTGCAGGAAGGGGAGGATGAGGATCAGAAAAATATAGATGAAGAAAATCTGGATTATGGGGAAGGTGCATTACATATTGACAGTGATCTGATCGCCAGGATGCAGCAGGAAAATGATGGTTATCAGGAAAATATGGATCAGGCAGAAATATCAGAAGAGGATGATCAGGAAAATACAGACAAGGAAGAGGATACGGATACCGGATCACAGGGAGAATCTCAGCAGGATGATGGCATGGATGGGGAGAAAGCATTTGAACCTGCGGCATTTCCGGCGTATTCCTATGACTGGTCTGAGAAATGGGATTATGAGAAGCTGGTTTCGAACTTTTATGCCATAGACGGTACGACTGGTCTTGACAGCTCCTATGTGGGGCTGGATCAGCTTCTCTATCAGGATATGGCGATTACAAGGTCTCCAGAAGGACCGGATATCCTGATCTATCATACCCATTCCCTTGAGGACTTTGCAGATTCTGTGCCGGGGGATCCGTCAACCACGATTGTCGGCGCGGGTGAGAGGCTTACGGAGATCCTGCAGGATACCTATGGCTTTTCCGTGATGCATGACATAGGAGGGTATGATGTGGAGGCAAGAGATGAGGCCTATAATAAATCGCTGCCAGCCATCGAACAGATACTTGCGGAAAATCCAACCATCCAGGTGGTGATCGACTTGCACAGGGATGAGATGAAGGAAGGAAAGAAGCTGGTCATGGAGCTGGATGGGCGGCCGACAGCCAGGTTTATGCTTTTTAACGGCATGAGCTATCTGAGGAACAAGGGGAAGATCGCTTATCTGGAAAATCCGTATCTGCAGGAAAATCTGGCATTTTCCTTCCAGATGCAGGTGGCAGCCAATGAGTATTACCCGGGTCTTGCCAGAAAGATCTATCTGAAGGCTTATCGTTATAATCTGCACCTCTGCCCGAAGAGTCTTCTGGTCGAGCTGGGTGCACAGACCAACACGGTAGAGGAGATCATGAATGCCTGTGATCCCCTGGCTCATATCATTTCCATTGTTTTGAACGGCCAGATGTGATATGCTGATAAATGTGCAGCCATGGCTAAAAAGAGGCTGCTGACGGCACAAGGAGGTACTTATGACACATATCGACCAGAGTAAAATCAGAAATTTCTGTATCGTGGCACATATTGACCACGGTAAATCCACCCTGGCAGACAGAATTATAGAGAAAACAGGACTGCTGACCAGCAGGGAAATGCAGGCACAGGTTCTTGACAATATGGAGCTGGAACGGGAAAGAGGCATCACGATCAAGGCCCAGACCGTCAGGACCATTTATACAGCAAAGGACGGAGAAGAGTATATCTTCAACCTGATCGACACACCAGGCCATGTAGACTTTAACTACGAGGTGAGCAGGAGTCTGGCAGCCTGTGACGGTGCTATCCTTGTTGTGGATGCGGCGCAGGGAATCGAAGCACAGACCCTTGCCAATGTATATCTGGCACTGGATCATGATCTGGAGGTTTTTCCTGTTATCAACAAGATCGATCTGCCAAGTGCAGAGCCGGAGCGTGTGAAGGAGGAGATCGAGGACGTCATTGGCCTTGATGCTTCTGATGCACCGCTGATCTCTGCCAAGAACGGGATTGGGATCGATGAGGTACTGGAAGCAGTAGTGCACAAGATCCCGGCACCTACAGGCGATCCGGATGCACCGCTGAAGGCGCTGATCTTTGATTCTCTGTATGATTCCTACAAGGGAGTTATCATCTTCTGCAGGATCCGGGAAGGACGTGTGAAAAAAGGAACCAATATCCGCATGATGGCTACCGGCGCAACAGCAGAGGTAGTAGAGGTTGGCTATTTTGGTGCAGGACAGTTTATCCCCTGTGAGGAACTTAGTGCAGGCATGGTAGGCTATATCATGGCATCTATCAAAAATGTCAAGGATACCAGAGTCGGCGATACGGTTACTGATAATGACAGACCCTGCAGTGAACCGCTGCCCGGTTATAAAAAAGTAAATTCTATGGTGTACTGCGGCGTGTATCCGGCGGACAGCTCCAAATACCCGGATCTCCGGGATGCACTTGAAAAGCTGCAGCTCAATGATGCTTCCCTGAATTTTGAGCCGGAAACCTCCATTGCTCTTGGATTTGGTTTCCGATGCGGCTTCCTTGGACTTCTTCATCTGGAGATCATCCAGGAAAGACTGGAGAGAGAGTACAATCTGGATCTGGTGACCACAGCCCCCGGTGTTATCTACAAGGTGCATAAGACAGACGGAGAGGTGATCGAGCTGACCAACCCTTCCAATCTGCCGGATCCGGCATCCATTGAATATATGGAAGAGCCTATTGTTTCTGCTGAGATCATGGTAACGACTGAATTTATCGGATCCATCATGGAGCTGTGTCAGGAGAGAAGAGGCAGATATCTTGGCATGGAATATATCGAGGAGACAAGAGCACTGCTGAAATATGAGCTGCCTTTAAATGAGATCATTTATGACTTCTTTGATGCCCTGAAGTCCAGATCCAGGGGCTATGCATCCTTTGACTATGAAATGAAGGGCTATGAGCAGTCTGATCTGGTGAAGCTGGATATTCTGATCAACAAGGAAGAGGTGGATGCCCTTTCCTTTATCGTACACAGTGACAGCGCTTATGAAAGAGGACGGAAGATGTGCGAGAAGCTGAAGGAGGAGATCCCAAGGCATCTCTTTGAAATCCCTATTCAGGCAGCAGTAGGCGGTAAGGTCATTGCAAGGGAAACAGTAAAGGCCATGCGTAAGGATGTTCTTGCCAAGTGCTATGGCGGCGATATTTCAAGAAAGAAGAAGCTCCTGGAGAAGCAGAAGGAGGGAAAGAAGCGTATGCGCCAGATCGGCAACGTGGAGATCCCTCAGAAGGCATTCATGAGCGTACTGAAGCTGGATGAAAACTAAGCGGCCATTAAGTATTTATATTCATATTCCATTCTGCGTACGGAAATGTCTCTACTGTGATTTTCTGTCAGCACCGGCATCCGGGGAAACGATGGAGGCTTATGCTTCCTGTCTTTGCCGGGAGATAGAGGCAGCAGGAAAGCTGTATCCGGATCATGAGGTGCGGACAGTATTCTTTGGCGGCGGCACACCGTCCATTCTGAAGAAGGAACGGATCTGCCAGATCATGGAAGCTCTGCGCAGAGCCTTCAGCCTGGCAGAGGATGCGGAGATCACGATAGAGGTGAATCCGGGAACTGTGGATGCAGACAAGCTGGCTGCGTATTATGCTGCCGGTATTAACAGACTGAGCATCGGGGTGCAGTCCCTGCAGGAAAATGAACTAAAGGCACTTGGCAGGATCCACAGTACAGAGGAATTCTTCCAGACATACAGCATGGCTATTAAATCAGGATTTAATAATATAAATGTAGATCTTATGTCTGCCATACCGGAGCAGACGCTGGAATCCTGTCAGGATACGTTAAGACAGCTCCTTTCCCTGGACAGACCGCCGTCACATATATCGGCATACAGCCTGATCATTGAGGAAGGAACGCCGTTTTATGAGAATACACCGGTATTGCCGGATGAAGAAATGGATCGGCTCTTCTATAAAATAACGAATGATATTTTAAAAGCCGCCGGATATCACAGGTATGAGATCTCCAATTATGCCAGGGAAGGCTGCGAATGCCGGCATAACCGGGTTTACTGGGAGCGGGGGGAATATCTTGGCTTTGGCATCGGGGCAGCGTCACTGATGCAGGAAACAAGATTTTCAAATATACGGGATCTGCAGACGTATCTGAAGCTCCTTTCTGGGGAAGCTGCAGATAGGCCTCTGACAGGACAGCTGACGGAACACCTCAGACAGGAGGTCAGTCATCTGACAGAGCGGGAGCAGATGGAAGAGTTTATGTTCCTTGGACTCCGCCTGACGGAAGGGGTTTCCAAAAAGCACTTCTTTAAGACCTTTGGAAAGAAATTTACGGACGTTTATCCGGGTATTTCGGAGAAGCTGATCAGGGAAGGACTTCTTGTGCAGGAAGGAGACAGATTAAAGCTTACAGAGCTCGGACTGGATGTCAGCAACCGGGTGATGGCGGAGTTTCTGTTTGATTAAAAGACCAGGCAGTTGCAATCAGAAAGTGAAATTTGTATAATTAGTTTTGTGGAAAGGCACTGCAGCGCCTTGGAAGTCATAGAATAATAAAAATGACTTTGGGGGCGCCCTTTTTGAAAACATTCAGTCAGCCATTGACCGCTTCGGAAGAGGCCTATTATTTACGACTGTTAAAAGAGGGAAGCGGCGAAGAAGCTATGAGAGCAAGGAATATCCTGATTGAAAGGAATCTGCGCCTGGTGGCCCACATTGCCAAAAAATATCAGAATGTGGATGAGGACATGGAGGATCTGATCTCCATTGGGACGATCGGGCTGATCAAGGCAATTTCCTCCTTCGATGCCGTCAGGGGAAAGCTGAGTACCTACGCTTCACGCTGCATTGATAATGAGCTGCTTATGCTTCTCAGATCCAGAAAAAAAACGGCAAAGGAAGTTTCGCTCTATGATCCCATTGGTACAGATAAAGAAGGAAATGAAATCAATCTGCTGGACGTGATCGAACAGGAGCAGACAGATGTCACGGATCAGATGGAGCTGTGTGAAAATACCGGACGGCTCCGTATTCTGCTTTCTACAGTTCTGAACGAGAGGGAAAGAGAGATCATTTATCTGAGGTATGGTCTTCTGAATGGGGAGGAAGTTACACAGCGTGAGATCGGAGAGATGCTTCATATATCCAGAAGCTATGTCTCACGAATAGAAAAACGCGCGTTATTGAAACTGAGGGAAGGGTTTGAACATGGCTACGATTAAAGAAATGCTTGCAATTGCAAAGGATGCGGGGGCATCCGATCTGCATATTACAGTAGGAGTACCGCCGAAAATGAGAGTGAACGGCCAGCTGATCACCATGGATTTTGAAAGGCTGCTGCCACCGGATACGGAAGCCCTGGCAGATGAGATCATGGATCCAGTCCAGCGGGCGAAATTCGAGGAAAAGGGAGAGCATGATATGTCTTTTTCTATTCCTGAGCTTGGAAGGTATCGTGTCAATGCCTACAAGCAGAGGGGGTCTGTGGCAATCGCCCTGAGACTGGTAGGAACAGAGGTACCTTCGCCGGAGGTCCTTGGTGTACCCGCCTCTGTCATTGACCTTTATCAGAGAAAAAGAGGACTTGTCCTGGTAACAGGCCCTACCGGAAGCGGTAAATCTACCACACTGGCGGCTATCATTGACAAGATCAACAATAACAGGGAGTGTCATGTGATCACGCTGGAAGATCCGATCGAGTATCTTCACCGTCATAAGATGTCCATGGTAAACCAGAGAGAGATCGGACTGGATTCCCAGAGCTATGCCAATGCCCTCAGGGCTGCACTCCGTGAAGATCCGGATGTCATTCTGGTAGGAGAGATGCGTGACTTTGAAACAATCAGTGTTGCCATTACGGCAGCGGAGACAGGACACCTTGTTCTGTCTACCTTACATACTATCGGGGCAGCCAGTACCGTAGACCGTGTGATCGACGTCTTCCCACCCCATCAGCAGCAACAGATCCGTGTACAGCTCGCCAATGTACTGGAAGCGGTTATTTCCCAGCAGCTGATCCCGAAAGCGGACGGCAGGGGACGTGTGGCAGCATTTGAGGTACTTCATGCCAACCATGCAGTGCGGAATCTGATCCGTGAAGGCAAATCCCACCAGCTTATGAGCGTCATGCAGACCAACCGGAAGGCAGGCATGATCGCTATGGATGAGGCCATTGCACAGCTTTATTATGAAGGCAAGATCGACAGAGAGATGGCGATCCAGTTTGCACAGGATCCTGATGGCATGGAAAATAAAATATTCTGATCCGTTGAAACCAGATACGGAAAGTGATTCTGGAAACAGGTTGTGAAAAGAACTGGATTTCCACTCTTGACAGATATTCGAAAATCAGATACAGTAAATGCAATCAATACAGTGATTACATTTACTGTATCTTTTTTATATCAAATAATACAGAAAGACTGACATGTGGCAGGCTTTTTGTACTCCTGACAGCAGAGAAGAGAAAATTTTTGCAGATCTGCTGTTTCAAACCGGGATCTCCATTTCAGATCCTGAATATTTCAAATTTTCACAATCATTTTTATTCACAGAGCAGTATATCTATCTGAAGAAAAGGAGGTTTTTTTGTACAGTACAATTTTATCGGGAACGGTGCTTGGCATGGAAAGCTGTCTGGTACAGGTGGAGGTGGATCTTTCTGCGGGACTTCCGTGCTTTATCATGGTCGGGCACCTGTCTGGGGAGGTACGGGAATCCGCAGAACGTGTCAGGATCGCGCTGAAAAATAACGGGATACACCTTCCTGCCATGCATATTGCAGTGAACCTTTCACCTGCTGATGTCAGGAAGGAGGGAACGGGCTTTGATCTGCCGGTTGCCCTGGCTGTACTGACAGCAATGGAGAGGCTTACAGAGAAAGAGACAGAAGGAATGATGATTCTTGGAGAGCTTGGACTGAATGGGGAGATACGGAAGGTGCGGGGCATACTTCCCATGGTCGGGGAAGGTCTGCGGGCGGGGATCACAAGGTTTCTTGTGCCGCTTGAGAATCTGCAGGAGGCAAGGCTGATCGGAAAAGGACGGATCGCAGGTATAGGCAGTCTGACAGAAGCTGTTGAATATTTAAAAATGAGCGAAGCAGAACAGAAGGAATGGGAAAATAAATCTATCCGGGAACTTATGACAGAAAAACAGGATGATCTTCTGCAGGGAAATGAGACAGAAATGGATTTTTCGGAGGTATCTGGACAGGAAAGCGGCAAGAGAGCGGCAATGATCGCAGCAGCCGGATTTCATCATCTGCTTTTCTGCGGACCGCCGGGCTGTGGCAAAACCATGCTGGCAAGGAGGATCCCTACGATCCTGCCTCCTCTTTCGGAAGAGGAGAGACTGGAGGTTGCTTCTGTTTACAGCATAGCCGGACTTCTCGATGGAACGCGGGCATCCTCAAGAAGGCGTCCTTTTGTCAGTCCTCATCATTCCCTGACACCGCAGGCTCTTGCGGGCGGCGGTGTGCGTCCAAGCCCTGGCGTGGTCAGTCTGGCACACAGAGGGGTACTGTTTCTTGATGAATTGCCGGAGTTTTCCAGAAAGACACTGGATCTGCTCAGACAGCCACTGGAAGACAGGAAGATACAGATTACCAGAACCCGGGGGAATGTTACCTATCCTACAGAATTTATGCTGGTAGGGGCGATGAACCCCTGTCCCTGTGGCTACTTTCCGGACAGAAACAGGTGCCGCTGCACGCCGTATGAGATCCATCAGTACATTTCCCATCTTTCCGGGCCGATCCTGAACCGGATCGATCTGCAGGTCCGGCTGAAGGAAACGGAATTTTCCGTGCTGCGGGATCCGGAGAACAGAAAAAGAGGGGAAAGCAGTGAAGGTATGAGGAATATGGTGATGGAAGCAAGAAGCCGGCAGGACTTCCGGTACCGGGACACAGGGATAAGGTTCAATGCACAGCTTACAGCAGGAAATATCCGCAGCTTCTGTAAGCTTGGTAGAAAGGAAGAACAGGTACTGGAACAGATTTATACTTCCATGAAGCTGGGAGCAAGAGCCTGCCATAAGCTGCTGAAGGTGGCAAGAACAATTGCGGATCTTGCAGGCAGTGAGATCGTGAGGAAGGAGGAGCTTCTGGAGGCAGCCTGCTACTGTCAGGGACAGGAGTGAAAAGGAATTAATACATATGAAAATAACGAAGAAGGAGGAGCCATATCTTTTCTGGCTCCACAATATACCGGAGCTTTCGGAAAAAGCGGCTGTGCTTTTGCTGGAGAACTGTGAAAGCCCGTCACAGATCTACCGGATGAGCAGGCAGGAGCTGAAGGAAAAGCTGATAGGCTGGGGCTGGCGGGATAAGGTGGCAGAAAGAAAGGCCGAGGCTTTTGAGCAGTTTCGGAAGGAGTGGAAGCTGGAACAGGCCTTTGAGGAGCTGCAGAAGAAACAGATCCGTATGATCACGGTTTTTCACAGGGAGTATCCAAGGAGGCTGTTTGCCATGGCAAGCCCGCCCATGGCACTTTACTGTATGGGGGAACTACCGAAGGAAAGGGACTGTACGGTAGCGGTGATCGGTGCCAGAGACTGTTCTGAATATGGAAGCTATGCGGCTTTTGCATTTGGGGAACGGCTGGGAAGGGCTGGAATCCGGGTAGTCAGCGGCATGGCAAGAGGGATTGATGGTATTGCACAGAAGGCGGCACTTGATGGCGGTGGAAGAACCTATGCTGTACTTGGGTGTGGTGTGGATGTCTGCTATCCGGCATCCCAACGGGGACTTTATGACAGGATCTGTGTACAGGGCGGTGTGATTTCCCCTTTTGTACCGGGAACACCGCCGAAAAAGCAGCTTTTTCCTTACAGGAACAGCATTGTGGCAGGTCTTTCAGATGCAGTCCTTGTGATAGAGGCCAGACAGAAAAGTGGTACCTTTATTACGGTAGATATGGCACTGGAACAGGGAAAGGATGTGTATGCAGTGCCGGGGAGACTGACTGACCGCCTCAGCGATGGCTGCAATCTTCTGATCCGGCAGGGCTGTGGTGTGGTACTGTCTCCGGAAGATCTGATCGCAGAGCTTGTGATGCTGAAAAACAGGGGGAATGGGAATGGCAGTGACGGGACAAAAGACCTGCAGAAGAAACGAAGGCGGCAGGAGCAGGATAAGCAGATCAGCGGACAAATGAGCCTTGAACTGTCAGCGGAGGATGGGATACTGGGACTTCTTGATCTGGAACCAAAGTCAGCGGATGCCCTGTATGAGTCAGCAAGGCAAAAGGGAATGAAGCTGACTATGCAGGAACTGCTGACAGAGCTGATTGGCCTGTGCATAGAAGGAAAAGCCAGACAGGTATCCGGCAACTGGTTTGCCAGAGCAGTTGCGTATTCTGACTGAGATGGTATAATAGGGAAGAATATGGATTTACAGAAAAAGACAGACAGGGGTATAGATAGGTATGGCATTGTTTGGAAAAAGAGTACGAATCGGAGATCTGCTGCTTTCACAGGGAATGATCACACAGCAGCAGCTTGATACCGCACTCTCGGAGCAGAAGATCAGAAAGACGAAGCTGGGGGAAACGCTGATCGCACTTGGATATGTGTCGCAGAAGGATTTCTCTGATGTCCTGAGCAGGCAGCTTGGCGTAGAATCAGTAGACCTCCGGAAGGAGGGACTGCAGGATGCTGCGATCCGTCTGGTACCGGAGGATATCATGAAGAAATATGAACTGGTACCCTTTGCCATAGATGAGAATAATTCCAATATCCTTAAGATTGCCATGTCGGATCCCATGTATCTGCCGGCGATTGATGATGTCAGCCTGATCACAGGTATGGAGGTTGTGCCTTATTTTGCACCGACCGCCCAGATCGCCATGCAGATTGACCGTATGTTTGGTAAGAAGCAGGCGATGGAGGCTGCAGCCCAGTATCAGCTGGAGCATGCGGATGAGCTGAGAGAGGAAGAAGAGAGTGCATCTAGCGCAGAAGTAGACAATGCACCGATTGTAAAGATCGTAAGGACTATGCTGGAGCAGGCGATCCGTCAGGGAGCCAGTGATATCCATATTGAACCACTGGAGAGAAACCTGCGGATCCGTTACCGTATTGACGGTGCCCTGCGTGAAGTGATGGATTACAACACCACACTCCTGCCGGCTATGGTAGCCAGGGTCAAGATCATGTCAGGACTTGATATTTCCGAGAAGAGAAAGCCACAGGACGGCCGGCTGACCCTGCAGGTGGATAACCGGGAATATGATGTCCGTGTTTCCGTGCTTCCTACTGTATTTGGAGAAAAGACGGTTATGCGTCTCACCGCCAAGGATGGTCTTTCCAGAGAAAAGAAATATCTCGGCCTTACACCGGAGGATGAGGAAAGACTGGATGGTATCTTGAAAAATCCTCATGGAATCATTCTGGTAACGGGACCTACCGGAAGTGGTAAATCAACGACCTGTTATACTGTTCTGAGCGAACTGAACCGTGAAGAGGTTAATATTATCACCGTAGAAGATCCTGTGGAAGCCAATGTGGATGGTGTAAACCAGGTGCAGGTAAATGTCAAGGCAGATTTAACCTTTGCCAATGCCCTGCGTTCTATCCTGCGTCAGGATCCGGATATCATAATGATCGGAGAAATCCGAGACGGAGAAACAGCCGGCATCGCCGTTAAGGCTTCCATTACCGGACACCTTGTTATTTCCACACTGCATACAAATTCAACAGCAGCATCCATTACCCGTCTGATCGATATGGGTGTGGAGCCCTACCTGATCGGTGATTCTGTAGTGGGTATTATTGCACAGCGTCTGGTAAGAAAGCTCTGTCCAAAGTGCCGCAAGGCAAGAGAGGCTACAGATCAGGAAAAGAAGCTTCTGATGGTGCCTGCAAGCATGCCTCAGACGGTATATGAACCGGTAGGCTGTGAAGACTGTGGAGGCATTGGTTACAGAGGACGTACTGCAATCTATGAGATCATGCCGGTTACTGCAAAGCTCCGTAACCGGATTCATGATAAAGTGACAGCAGATGAACTGCAGGAAATTGCTGTTTCCGAAGGAATGAGTACACTTCGTATGGCAGCAGCCAAAAAAGTCAAAGAAGGTATTACAAGCTGTGCTGAAATGATCAAGGTTGCCTATGATTATGAAGCAGATTAAAGAGAAAAGGACAGGGGAGCAGAAGCAAAATGGCTGAATTTCAGTACCGGGTGATCACCCCGGAAGGAAAAGAAAAAAAGGGCACCATGGAGGGGAAAAGCGTAGAGCAGGTTAGCGGTGTCCTGAAAGCACAGAAAAATGTTATCTTAAGTGTATCGGAAGCCAGTCTGATGAACAGAGATATCAATTTTTCTCTGGGAGGCAGGGTAAGTGCCAGGGATTACAGTATTTTCTGCCGGCAGTTTGTCAGTATCATCAGTGCCGGTGTCAGCATCATCAATGCGCTGGAAATGATGAGGGATCAGACTGAAAACAGAACGCTGAAAAAAGCGCTGGATGAAGTATATGAAGATGTGTCAAAGGGTGAATCCATGGCAGGAGCCATGAAGAAGCATTCCAAGGTATTTCCAAGCATGCTCTGCAATATGGTAGAGGCAGGAGAGGCTTCCGGAAGCATGGAGGTTGCCTTTGAGCGTATGGCGGTACAGTTCGAAAAAGAAAACAAACTGAAACAGTCAGTAAAAAAAGCCATGATCTACCCGATTGTACTGTTAGTAGTTATGGTTGGCGTTCTTTTCCTTATGATGATCTGGGTTATCCCGAATTTCATGGGAATGTTTGCGGAGCTGGATACAGAGCTGCCACCGATCACGCAGGCAGTTGTAAATATGAGTGATTTTGTAATAGCCAAATGGTGGCTGATCCTTTTGGTAGTGGCAGCAGCGATTGCTTTATTTAAGGCTTATGCGGCAAGCCCGTCGGGTAAATTTGTACTTGGCGGCACTGCGCTGAAAATCCCCGTTTTTGGAAAGCTCCAGACAAAGAGTGAGTGTGCCAGACTGGGAAGAACCTTATGTACACTGCTTGGTGCCGGAGTGCCAATGATGGATGCGATCGAGATCACAGGAAGATCCATGGAAAATGTCCACTATAAAAAGGCCATGATGGATGCCAAAGATCAGGTTATGAGAGGTATGGCACTGTCAAGACCACTAAAGACCTGTGGACTTTTTCCTCCGATGGTAGTACATATGGTATCTATTGGTGAAGAAACCGGTAATATTGAAACCATGCTGGAAAATGTAGCCAATTACTATGAAGATGATGTACAGGTGGCCACAGAGCAGGTTATGGCACTGATGGAGCCCATGATCATCGTTGTCATGGCAATCGTAGTTGGTGTCCTGATCATGGCGATCATGCAGCCTATGCTTACTTTATATGAATCGATCGGTTAAGCCGTCAGGCGTTCCGGATACTGTGTGACCAGGGAGGGAAAATGGAGACTTTTTATTACGAAGTAGTCAGTATAGATGGTGACTACGCCAATTTGAAGCGAACAGATATTGAAAGTGATGAGCTGAAGCTGGTGGCAAGGGCACTGCTTCCACCTGAGATCCAGGAGGGCAGCAGGCTTAAGTATGAGTGGCTCAGCTATCAGATGATCTGAAATTAGAAATAAAACATAACAAACAGATAGAATAAACGAAATAACGTTTATTGACAAACGAAAACTTCTATGATATTTTGAAATCAAAGCATAGAAGTTTTCTTTTTTTACAGCTTGTTTTAATGACATTTGTAAAGGATGTCAGAGACGGTTTCATGCTGGTGCCGGAAACAGGCTGGTCTACAGGGAATCTTCCCTTCTGAATGATCTGTCAGAAATCAGAAAAGTCCGTGCTTTTATCCCAAACATGAAAAGCAGAGGATCCTGTCTGATACTGATGGACTGTATATTTTTGAAGGACAGTCCTGCATCCATTTTATACCTGGTGGATCTTCTGGAGAAAAGGAGGAGATCTATGGGGAAGGATGCAATATGTATGGAGGAATTCCTGCAGGATAAGGAGCGGTTTGCAGATCTTTTTAACGGGAGCCTGTTTCTGGGGAAGCGGGTGATACTCCCGGAGGAGCTGCTATCAGCTTCTGAAAAATATGCAGAGCAGAGAGAAAAAGAAAGTCCCCTGCAAAAGAAAAGAAGAGAACGGGATGTGAAGATGTATTTATCCTGCGGCACACAGCTCCGGATTCTGGCAGTGGAAGCACAGAAATATGTGGATTACAGCATGCCGGTGCGCTGTATGAATTATGATGCGCAGGAATATATGAAGCAGCTCCGGGAGCTTCAGCAGAAGAACAGCAGGCTGATCCTGGAAAAGAAGGTAATGCCGACTACAGCAGAAAGACTTTGCAGGGTGATGAAAACAGACCGTCTGCATCCGGTTTATACCATGTGCCTGTATTATGGAAGGGAACCATGGGATGGGCCGAGAGATCTCTGGCATATGATGAGCTTTGAAGCTGCAGGGAGAGGGCGTGAGGACAGTCTGCTGTTCAGGGATTATCCGATGTGGCTTGTCTGTGTCAATGAACAGACAGATCTGAGCCACTATCATACGGATATCAGGGAAGTGTTTCAGATCCTGAACTGTCGTGGAAACAAACAGAGAATTCTGAATCTGCTGCAGGATAAAGCCTATGGAAACCTGACGGAAGAAACATGGGAGACGATAGCGACACTGACAGACTGGCCGGAACTGTTAAAGAAAAAGAAGAGGTATCGGAAAACGGAAGAGGAAGGAGAAGGATACGATATGGACAGTGCATGGAAAGAGATACTGGCAGACGAGAGAGCCAGGGGAAGAGAAGAAGGGAGAGCGGAAGGAAGAGAAAAAGGAAGAGAGGAAGGAAGAGAAGCGGGGAGAAAAAAAGAAAAGACCTCTATAATCCAGAATATGATCAACCGGAATTTTTCGGATAAAGATATCAGAGCAGCAGTGAGGTGCAGACAGAAGACGATCGATGAGGTGAGAGAGAAAATGCCTGCCGGGCGGAGAGATAAGCCGGGAGCACTGGATCAGATATAAGAAGCCTATGGAAACCTGACGGAAGAAACATGGGAGACGATAGCGACACTGACAGACTGGCCGGAACTGTTAAAGAAAAAGAAGAGGTATCGGAAAACGGAAGAGGAAGGAGAAGGATACGATATGGACAGTGCATGGAAAGAGATACTGGCAGACGAGAGAGCCAGAGGGAGAGAGGAAGGAAGAGAGGAAGGAAGAGAAGAAGGAAGAGAAGAAGGAAAGACCTCAATAATCCAAAATATGATCAACCGGAATTTTTCGGATAAAGATATCAGGGCAGCAGTGGAGTGCAGACAGAAAACAATTGATGAGGTAAGAGAGAAAAATGCCTGTAAAATAGCAGAATAGGAAAAATGATACAGCAGAATGTAAAAAAATCGAAGAAAATGCTAAATCAATCTGTACATTATGACGATAAAGTGATAGAATGAAAAAGAATTAAGTGGAATTATGCGATAAATAACATGTTCTGCTAAAAAGGAAAAAGGAGAGATAGTTGTTATGAAGAAACAAAAGAGTATGGGAAACAAGGGATTTTCCTTAGTGGAGCTGATTATTGTAATTGCCATTCTGGCAATTTTGGTTGGTGTTATGGCACCCCAGCTGATCAAGTATGTAGAGAAGACGAATGTATCTAATGATGTTCAGGTGGCAGATTCGGTAAGAACAGCAATACAGACAGCAATGTTGGATCCAACAGTAATAAATGATACTACTTCTCAGACTGAATTGAGCACATATAAGACTACAAACACAAATCTGACAGCTATTTCAAGTACAAGTGAGTTTGGCAAAGCAGTTCTTGAAATTCTTACGGGAAGCGATAGCGGAGCCTTTACTGATGTGACAGGTAAATTAAAATCTAAAGGTGCAAAAGATGGAGCTGTAATGTTCAGAATTCAGGGAAATGATGTAGTAGTATGGATTACCAATACAGATAAAAACGGTAAGGGCGAAGCTGGAGCGGGCAAGAATACAGGTAATGAAATTATAGTACCTACATCTTCTTCCATTCCTTCATAGAATTAAAGTTATGGATAAATTTGTATGACCAACCTAATCTTATTTCTCATGGTATTCCTTTTCGGGATCACCATTGGAAGCTTTTTGAATGTATGTATATACAGGATTCCAAGGAAAGAAGATATCGTTTTAGAACGTTCCCACTGCATGAGCTGTGGGAACGTTTTGAAGTGGTATGAGCTGATCCCGGTGATCAGCTTCCTGATACAGGGCGGGAAATGCAGAAGCTGTAAGACGAAGCTTTCCCTGCAGTATCCGCTTATTGAACTGGCAAACGGACTGATTTATATCTGGATCTTTGCTGTAAAGGGTTTTGGACTGAAAAGTGTACTGTTTTGTGCATGTGCATCTACTCTGATAGTGATCAGCATGATCGATTTCAGAACCTACGAGATACCTTTTGGATGTAATCTGGTTATTCTGGCTCTTGGTGCTGTCCGGCTTATATTAGACCTGCCACATTGGTACGACTATGTGATAGGTTTTTTTACTGTCAGTGGGATTTTTATGATTATTTACTGGATCACCAGAGGCAATGGAATCGGCGGCGGTGATATCAAGCTGATGGCGGCAGCAGGTCTTCTGCTTGGGTGGAAGGAGATCCTGCTTGCACTGGTGATCGGATCCGTAGCGGGATCTGTCATTCATTTGATATTGATGAAGGTACAGAAAAAAGACAGAGTGCTGGCATTTGGGCCATATCTTGCACTGGGAATTTTCTTTGCAATGTTATATGGGAATGCTATAATAACATGGTATTTACGTCTGTTTTTTTAGAACAAAGACGGGAAATGACGGACGGTTGAATGCCCGGATGCCCGTAAAGATATTTATATGTAGGAGAAACAGCTCAAAACACAAAAGAAGGGAGAAGAGTTATTCATGGGAAATATACTCTCCGTATTAATAGAAAACAGTGATATGAGGATCTGCGAGATTGCCAAAAGCGGTGCTGCGATCACTGTGAAAAATGCTTTTCAGGTGGAGCTGCCATCCGGCACAGTAGATGATGGTGTTATTGTAGACGTGGAAGCTGTCGCAAAGGTACTGTATGCTGCACTGAAGAATAATAACATTAAACGTGGAAAGATCGCTTTTGTCATTACTTCAAGAAAAATCGCAAATAAGGAAGTAACCCTTCCTTATGTAAAGAACGAAGCCAAGATTGAAGAAATGATCAAAGCTAACATAGAAGACTACTTCCCGATGAATAATCTGGAAGATTATATTATCCGGCATACGGTACTGGAAACAGTAGAGAATGCCGAAGGAAAGAATAATAACATTCTGGTAACAGCGGTGCAGAAGCAGATGGTAGAGGAATATTACCGCCTGGCTTCCATGCTGAAAATGCCGGTGGAAACAGTCGATTATTATAATAACTCTCTGTACCAGCTTCTGAGAAAGCAGCTGACGCAGGGGGTTGTACTGGCTATCCAGATGGACGAAAATGCAACCATGGTCAGCATCATGCGGGACAAGGTGCAGCTTTTCAAAAGATCCATACCTTATGGAAAGCAGACTATTATCAGAAATCTGGCTGAATTTAAGAGCATAGACGAGGAAGAGGCAGAAGCGATTCTGTCAGATCCAAGAAAACTGGGTCAGGAGCTGACACCGGAGGAATACAGTGAAGTGATCCGCGATTTCTCATCTTCCGTAACAAGAATGGCAGAATTCCATACCAGCAGGAATCCTGGTACTGTGATCGAACAGATCCGGCTGATGGGAACCGGAATCAATCTGATCGGCTTTACTGAGATCCTTGGCAAGGAGCTGGGACTTGAGGTAGTGACCATCAAGGAGCTGAATGGAGTAAAGATTGCCAAGAAGGATCTGCACGGACTGAATTATGAGCTGCTGGCTGACTATCTGCCGCTTCTTGGAAGCATGATGCAGTCCCTGAATTTAAAGGCAGGGGAAGAAAAGAAGGGAACCGAAAGCTACACAGTTTTTTATGTAATATTGATTTTGTCTGCTGTTAGTGTATTGTCAGCAAGTGGGTTTTTCTTTTATATTTACCATGTGCAAAAGGGAGTGAAAGCAAATCTGGAGCAGGAAATCGCCAATCTGTCACAGGTGGAAGAAACCTACAGTGATTACCTGGATAATCAACAGAAGTATGAGCTGCTGAAACAATATTATGATGGAACTGTAAATAACAGTGAGCAGTTATATCAATTGATCCTTGATCTGGAACAGGTTATGCCAAAATCGGTTGGCATTAATACGTTTACAATAACCAATGGAGAGATTAGTATGACCTGCATGGCATCTGGAAAAGAGGCAGTTGCAGATTTCGTGATTGAGTTAAAAAAGATCCCATATGTGTCTGATGTGAGAGTAGAGAATATTACAGATACTTATGATGAATTCTCGCAGGTGACATCAACATTTAATCTGTCTTTCAACATCAGTGTTATAAATGACGAAGAAGCAGAAGGGGGCAGCGAAGAATGAAATTAACTTCAAGAGACAAAAAACTATTGTTATTATTGGCTATCGTAGCGGTGCTCTTCCTGCCATACTTTTTTGTTATTCAGCCATTAATGGAAAAAAACGAAAAAATAATATCAGAAATTACAGAACTGCAGAATCAGAAAAGCTATCTGACAGATTTGAAGCTGAATGAAGCAGCTTATCAACAGCAGACAGAAGAGCTGGCAACGGAAACCCAGAATCTCCTTGATATGTTTCCTTCTGAGCTGCCCCAGGAAGCAAGCATTCTGTTTATAGATAATACAGAAAAGAAGATACCGATAAAGCTGCACCAGGTCACCTTTGGAGAAGATGTTGCTGCCCAGATCACATCGACAGCAGAGGAAGAACAGATAGATGCAGTGGAAGCAGAAACTGGTGATGTGACAGATGACCAGGTTATACAGGAGGTTACGGATACAACATCAATATCAGACGGGCTTTCAGGCATCTATACGGAAACACAGTTTTCCTTTGAGGCAGGATATAAAGAGTATAAGGATTTTCTGAATTATATCCAGACTTATTCAGACAGAATGGTAATTTGTAATATGACAGCCACCTATACGATTGATGCTGTCAATGGTAATTTTACTATGCGCCAATATGCGATCACAGGTGAGGACAGGCCGCCAGTTAATGTCCTTGAACCAAATTTGATGCATGGAACTACCAATGTATTTATGCAGGCAGCAGGACTTGGCAGTGATACAAAAGAGGAGACAGCGTCTGATTTCTTTCTTATGCTGAGTCAGCCGGAAGCCGACGTGGAATCTTTTATCGTCGGCAGGTCAGAAGATCCATCAGAAGAAACATATTTAACTTCCAATGAAAATACAAGGCAGGAAGTAACCATCGAATTTGAAGGAGAAGAAGGAGAGTACAGAGCCTATTATAAGATAGGTAAGAAGAATTATTCAGATGAAGGCGTGGTATTTGCCCCTGATGGTGCTATTAATCTTGAGATTATCAGTTCTCCAAGGGTCGGTGATAAGGATAAAGTTGCGGCTAAGGTAAATGTTGTGAATAATACGGATCTTACTGTAAACGTAAAGGTGACTGACGAGGATGAAGAAAATCCCAGGGTCAGTATTATGGGAAAAACTGGTGTGATCCAGATTGAGGAATAAAAATACAGAGGGTACATGAAAACACTGGAAAACTGGAAGCAGAAAGCAGGAAAACAGAATAGTGGAGGATTCAGCCTGGTAGAGGTACTGGTATGCATTGCTATCCTGGCTATTATTTCTGTTCCTATTCTGGCAGGGTTCAGGACGTCCATGTACTATACTAACCGTGCACATAAAACGCAGACAGCGACCGCATATGCACAGAGTGTATTGGAAACAGTCAAAAGCACAGAGGTTAAAGAATTTGTCCAGCAGATAGAGAATGCAACAGATGCCGATGGCAATCAGACAGGAAGTGTAGAGGAAAGTGTAGATACTTCACTGCAGGCAGAATTTAACGGTGATACTGCATATACAGATGAGTTTTTTAAAACAATCCGGTGTAAACAGAAAGATATTGATATAGGCGGGAAACTATATGATATGGAAGTAGTTTTTAATCCTACGGGCTACAGCCAGAAGAAGGATGATCCTGCATTTTCCAATACGGCAGCAAATGATGCAAATGTGTATGCGGTGAGCAGTGTGGATGATGTGAATGGAATGTTATTTCCGGTGATCGCAGATGAGATCAATCAATATGAAGGTACAGGGTCAGAGCCTTCAGCAGCATTATATAATTTGAGAGAACAGCTTAAAAAGGATCAGTATGTGGATGGAACGTCAAATAGTACGGAAGTGATAACTCAGCTGCTGACTATATACAATAACCTGACTAAACAGGTTGTGGTCACGATTGATGGAGGAACATCCGGAATAACAAAGAATCGTGGAAGTGACTCTTATTATCAGGACAGAATCAGAGTAAGCTGTGATGTGATTTATGAGTCTGAGTATGAGGGAACACCGTTAAGCCTGAAATATAATGTGTATAGTGGTTATTATGGACTTTCCGGAAAAGAAAGCATAGACGAAGACGGAAATATAAAAATAGAAAGCTGGGAAAAGGGCGGTAATATTTATATATTTGCCAAAGCCTATCAGGATCAGTATTTCAGAGAAAAAAGACAGGGAACAAAACCAAAAGCAAATAAGGTTGAAATACGGAATAATTATAGTGGACAGGGTAAATTAAACGTCTGTCTTGTACGGGGCTATTATTATGATTTGGATGCAGGTAATAAGGTCACTGGGCAGTGGGGATTGAATTTTAATAATGTTGTTGTGGATGGAACCGGATATTCAAGTATTCCTGAAAGTACATCCCTGACAGGTGAATGGAGTAAAAACAAGACTTATTTTCATACGAATATAAAAGGAATGATAACAGATGTTATTCTTAAAAATGGGGATTTTGAACAGACGATAGGAAAAGAAAAGCCATCTATGAGATGCTATGAAGTAACCATTAAACTGACAGAACAGGAGACGGGCAGGACAGCGGCGGACATATCAACAACCAAAGAAACAAAGTGACAGGATACAGTGATGAAAAACAGGAATAAAAAAAGGGCAAAAATAAATAATGCAGGGTCTACTTTGATCACGGTTCTGGTTGGGGTAGGCTTTTTATTGATTCTTGCGGTAATTACGATAACGATAAGCACGGCTAACCTTCATATGAAACAGATTGAGTACAGGATGAAGGATAATTTCTATGCAGACGAGCAGGTACTGGATGATGTTTATAATGGAATTGGTAAGGTGACGGCAGATTGCCTGTCAAAAGCATATGCAGATGTTCTTTCCCAGGTATCGGACGCAGGCGGGAAGGCGGTGTTTAAAACCCAGGATGCTGCATACCGATCCTTTTCCCTGCAGTTTATCAATGGGTTAAAAACGATATTGCCTGTATGCAGTAAAGATGATGGGGATCTCACAAATTATAATGGACTGCTTGCAAAGCTGAATTCATATATCACGCAGAAAATATCACTTGATGGAACAGGTGCCTATAATACAGAGGTAATAGAATTTTCCAGGACAGAAATACTGGATGAAGACGATAATGTGTGGACAGATGGAATCGGGGTAAAGCTGCCTGCAAAATACATTTTCAGAGATGTGGTTGTTAAATACAGACAGGCAAATGGAAGTGAAAGTGCAGGATATACAGCTAATGGTTATGAGGCAACAATTACAACAGATATTGTAATAGAGATTCCTTATATCAGTTTTTTTCAGGATTCTTCAAGAATACTGGATTATGCATTAATTGGAAATAAAGGTATTTATTTTGATTACTGTAGCAGCAGGCAGATAGAAGGAAATGTTTATGCAGGGATTAATGACAGTGAGACAGAGGAAAATAAGAAGAAATACCGGGATGAGGATGTATATGGCGGTATTAACATATATAATTCGGGGGTAAGTTTTAACAGTAATTATCTGATTTCCAAAGGGGATATTAATGTAAGAAATTCAAACCTTACTGTTGGAAATCTTGAATCTGCGGCAGATACACAGTTATGGGCAGAAAGTCTCCGTACAGTAGAAAATATTAACAGAAATGCGGCAGAAGAGGCCAGCACTGTTGTTATAAATGGAAATAGTTATATCGCAAATGATCTGGAATTGAATGCCAGAAAGAGCAGTGTGACACTGAAAGGTACCTACTATGGCTACAATAATGGAGTATTTTCCAATCAGGAAAGTAAGAATTTATTGAAGCGTAATGAAAATAATCCAGTGGAACACACACAGAGCAGTGCATTGATCATTAATGGAAATGGATCAACACTGGATCTTGGCGGATTGGACACGCTTGTAGTTTCAGGAGTGGCTTATATAGATCTGCAGTCTCAGGCTTATGCCGGAGAAAATATCAGAAATAATGGTGGAACTTCTGCAGGTATTATAGAGGAATACGCCACGGGTGAATCACTGGCATTAAAAAGCAATCAGTATATGTATCTTGTTCCGACAAGCTGTCTTCTAACGACAAATCCTGTAAAAACATCAGAAAAGCCAGAAATGGTCTGGAATGCTGAAACTCAGTGGTTTGGTGTGACAAAAGGATATGTCAGTGCGTCTGATCCCTATTTGGAAAAGGAAGTGATCAACCGCACAACAGGAGAGTCTTATACTTATTTTTATCTGAAGTTTCTGGATGGAAAAAGTACAGAATACGCAAATCTGATATTAAATATGAAGGATCCTGAAAACGGGCTGACAGATATGGATGCAGCCATAAAGGCAAAACTTGGATATGATGGGTTCACCGATGAAGAATTAATCCAGATCTGGAATGTCAAAAAGAGTCTCCAGAATAAGGCGCTCAGTGAAAATGTGAAGCCGACGATCACCCTGGCAGATAGTACAACAGCGAATATTTATACAAGAGGTGCAGTAACCAAAATAACGGATGACAGTCTGACATCAGAGCTGCCAAAAGAGGAAAATTCACTTTCGGGAGAATATATAAGGAAAGTGGAAAGTAATCTTGTAAAGCATTATAAGTATTTATATGCGGAACTGGATCCCAAAACTGATTTTTCGATGACGTCGGATTCATTGCCAACATTAGCGGACGACAGTATTGCAGCAGATGCACCGGTATCCAAATATGTAGATTTTACCGGGATGGTAAATTCTTTGACGCCGGATCCGTATAAATGTGGTTATTATACATACCTGTATAAAGGAAATCATTCAGTAGATCGTAATGTTAGAGGAATTATTCTCTGTGATGGTGATTTAACAATTAAAGGTGGGGTAAATGTAGAGGGGTTAGTGATTGCTAGCGGTAAAATTATTATTGAAGGAAATGGTGAGATCATTGCAAACCGTTCTATCGTCCAGGCTATCCTCGATGAGGAAAGAACAGAGGAAGAAAAGAAGAAAAGCGAAACAGAAAGAAATATGAAATATGCCAGTTCCTATTTGCTGGACTTCAAATTAAAGAGTGAGGATTATACCGGAAAAGATTATACAGACAGGACAAGCAGTACAGAATACACAGATTATATCAGCTATCAGAATTGGAGAAAAGGTGGGGAATAACGCTTTGCCTGAAGTAAGTAAGAATAAAAATCTTGGAATGACGCTTGTAGAAATTCTGGTTGTAGTTGCCATACTTGCTATTATGGTTGGTGGAGCTGGAATTGGGATTTCATTACTTTACAGCAGAGATTCAGAAAAATGTGCGAAGACAATTAATACCATGCTGGAAACTACCAGAATGTCATCCCTTGCAAGAGCAGAAAAATTTAACCTTGTGCTCGACAGTGAAAATAATGAATGCAGGATTGAGACAGATGAAGAAAAAGTAGAGCTGCCGTCGAGGGTAACACTCACTTTTTCCGCGGAAGGCTGTGATCTGTCTGGCTGCAAGGTGCTCGAAGTCGAATTTGATAAATCAACGGGCAGGGTGAAGAGTGTTGTTGCTGATTCTGTTTTACAGGATCTGAAATCATTATCACTGATCAGAATTCATGCAGTGAGCCAAAACGGGAAGAAGGCATCGGTTGTACTTGTGATTTCAACAGGAAAACACTATGTGGAATATGGAGACTAGACAATGACAAAGGACAATAAGGGATTTTCTCTGGTAGAGCTTCTGGTTGCGCTTGCGGTCAGCTCTATTGTGCTTACTGCTCTGGGATACATGATCATAACAGGTTTAAAGCTTTATGGCAGAAATAACGCACACGTAGAAGTACAGAGTGAAGCCCAGACGGCTATGAATCTTATATTGGATAATATTATGGAGGCTCGGGGAATCTGTTTAGTGAATCCGGCAACAGGTGACAATACGGATTGTATTTTGCTTGGTGATATTATTGTTGAAGACAATATGGGAAATTATGATGTATATTTTGCGGGAAATGCGATTATTGCAGATTTGGACAGCCTCGGTGGTAATGGCCAGCCGATAAAGGAAATGTATCTGGTATCTTTTCCTAATACAGATTATTCAGACAGTACAGAACACAGTGGATATGCAAAGCTCGTCAGCAGATTTTCTCCTGGTGAGGGAAAAATGGGGGAAGCTGTAAATCAGGCGAGGATAGAAGTACGGGACTATGTGAAAAATACGGATATAAAAAGCAGAACCAAGTGGCTGCTTGCACATTATATAACAGGCTGCAGAATTGAAGCTGATGGGATAGACCGGAATTACTATGAAGAGACGGTCTATTATGAAAATGGTGGGACAGAAGTGAATTATTATTATAAAGAGCCTGTTAAAATTGATGTAAAGATATCGCTGGAATATGATTATGGCAGCGGAAAAATTACAAAAGCTCTTTCTGACAGTGCGGTTATAAGAAACAGAATGGATAATGTATACGTGGGACAGAATGGATCAGCAAATGAGTACAAGAGGAAGAAATAAAAAGAACATAGGAATATGGATCTCAGTGATCAGTCTGATTCTGGTAGCTGCAGGAACTGCCGGTATTTCAGCAGCTTTACGTCTTGAGGAGAAAACGCAGACGGAAGCAGCTGATACTGTAGAAAATGTAACATCTGAGACAAATGCTGTAGTTACAGAGAAGAAGGGAGCTTTACGATCCTTTGTGAATCAGACGAAAACGGAAGCGGAGCCGGGGGATAACAGAGATGTCTTCAGAATTATTGAAGTGATCCCACATGAGGCATGCTCGGTATTTCCTTATATGATAGACTGGAAAACTGAAAAAGGATATGACCAGAATACACCGCTTGGATATGATGGAATTTTGCTGACCGCGCAGTTTACGGGTGGTTCATATGGTAGCGGGTTAAATATGTTTTCCTATCCGAATGTGAAAACGAGAGACAGCAGACCGTTTACTTATGTAGAAGAGAAATATCAGAAAGAATATCTTGACAGTCTGGAGGATTATCAGAAAGAGTTTGCTACTCAGTATGATACAAGCAGAGGGAGCAAGTGGTTTCGGAAAACGAAAAATGAGTCTGCACTGGTTTCAGAATTATATGGATATTTTGAATATGTAGGAGAAGGAAAAGGGCTGTATTACCTAAATACAAGTCAATTAGCAGAACAAAAGAATCCAGGGACAACAGTGTATGGTATTCACTATGAAATCCAGGCTGTACCGAGAAAAGGAACAGAAAACGCCAAGGGATATATGTATGCCTGTGATCCGGCATATTATTGGTCAAAGGAAAGCACGAACAGCTCAAAGCCGGATTATAAGGGAAACAAAGTTGTGGGACTGACAGACTATAATTATAGTCTGAAATTTCAAAAGACAGATGACGGTGAATATACAGCGGATAAGATTGCGTATAATCCGGCTGGCGGAGAAGGCTATGATTATGATCTTATAATAGTGCCTGATAAGATTAATAGCTGGCAGGGAGGATTTTATTACAAAAAGGCCGGGAACTATGAAGTAGGCACTTATCAGGAAGCTGGCGGCGGAAGCTATGTCAGATATAACGATGTGAAGAAGACTGACGGACTGGAAAAAGCAGATGCTGCTCTGGGGGCAGGATATTTTCTCCTGGATAAGGACAATACATATTCGGGAGTTAAACGGTATGAGGTAACTTTTAAACAGGCAGATCATGGCAAGGGTTGTTATAATGCAGCTACACCGGATTCATGGACAGCAGCAGATACCAATTATTACTTTGCGTATGCAGGAGCAGGAAAAGGAGAGTATAAGGTAACATTTCTGTATGCACCATCTGCAAAAGTAAAATACAGTGCAGAGCTGCAGGAAGTGACAACAAATCAGGGAGAGTATGCCCTTGCAACTACTTCAACTGATGGCAATGGAAAAGCAAAATATGGTAAGGATAAAGGTGCAGCCGGGGTCTCATATGATTATGCAGAGGTGATCATTAATTTTGATGCATTTGCAGAAAATGAAACAAAACAGTATCCGGTAAAAGATGCACCGGAGACATGGAATGGGAGAAGCGGTGTAACCAGCGGAAGATATGGATATGCAGATGAAGTAGGTGGATGGGTATTCGTTCCGATAGAAAAGGCCGGAGATATGAAGCAGACCTTTTTGAAGAATGTATTGACTGATACACAGGGAACAAACAGTAATAAAGATATTTATTTTAAACCGGGTGACAGAATATATGTAACCAATCAGCAGAGAACCTATCGCTATTATTGCCAGGATGGACTGCAGAACAATGAATGGTTTAAGCTTTTGTGCTATTCATCTAATCCGCTTGATCAGGATCAGCCCTATACGACTATGATAGATGGTGTCGGAATTGATTTTGATAAGACCATGAATGAGAATCTGAGTAATGAGGTTACTAAGCAGCTGTTAAATGCCTTTGATGGTCAGTTCAGGATTGAGATTATTCAGATGACACCTGAAAAGCTGACGCCTGATGATGTAAGAAGTGCGGATCTGATCTATATTTCCAATCAGGAAGGCATTAATATGATGTCCTCGAACTGGAATACGATCAGCAGACTTTTGCCAGATGAAGACCTTCCGGAATGTAATTGGAATACGTATTGTCCATGGTCGGAAGGACAGGATTTAAGCTCCGATACACTGATGACACTTTATGATGAGTGCATTTATGAAAGAAACAGGGCATTGATTGTCTGCCATTCAGTGATCAATGGTGATGCTGGCATTAATAGAAATCTGACGAAGCTGTATTACATGATGAATTTCTTTGATGAAGCATTGAGCTGGGCATATTTTATGCCAGAGCAGTATCCTGATGCAGCCAATGAAAATTACAGTCGAATCAGGATCGCGGATAATTATAGAACAGCAACAGTAGATGTTTATAAAGGGGGTGAATGGGGTACTTTTAATAATGTTTTTCTAGAAGAGTCTGTTTATGCAGATGAAGGGCAGGAAAATGAGACTGAGCCTGAAGGATTGTCTGAGGAGGAAATTGCAGAGCAGGCAGCAGAATACCCACAATATAATCTGGAAAGCTGGAAACCGGAATATTTTCAGGTATGGTCAACATGGTCTCACAGCTCGGTGGTAGAAGGTTTTGGTTATCAGGATGATATTGGCTATTGGGCCAATATTGTACAGGAAGGAGAAACCAAGCTTACAGTTAAGTATTACATTGATCCCATGTTTATGAGTGCTACGACTAAGGATAATATATGGAAGATCCTTAGAAACAGAAAAGTAGATAATGCACGAATTGTGGTAGAAGTTACTAATGGAGAAATGACCAGTGAAACGATACCAAGAAGAGTAATCTATGCAGATGAATTTGATCCGGAATCCTTTGATATTGACTATAAGGTAATGCTGCTGGGAACAGGTAAAAATCCTTCTGTATTACAGGATATTACACTTACCTTTGAGGATGGCTCTCTGGCTGGTAAAGGAGCAGATCTGGAGTATAATGTAGAGAATGTAAATAATGTACGGCATGGTTTTACCCTGGACGGTTCTTCAGCTGGAGAACTGAACCCTTCGGTCACTATGAGAAAGGTGACAATTACTGCGACGGATAATAATGGAAAACAGGGAAGCACAGAGGTTTACGTTATCGTCCGTGAATCCTTTATGCTCAACTGACCTTCAGCACCATATATAAGTACTATTAAATAAGAAGAAACCCATGCAGTGATACCGGGAACTCCTGAATTTGAAGGAGTTCCCGGTTTTTTGTATTCAAGTATTGTTTTACTCGTGTTTATAAACTTTTTACTTGCAACCGCAGAAAAATGGGTGTATAGTCTTTGACGTTAACATTTTTAACTATAAAGGGGAAAAGAATTTCATGGCAAAGTATCTGGTAATTGTGGAATCACCGGCGAAGGTGAAGACAATAAAGAAGTTCCTGGGGGAGAATTATACGGTCACGGCAAGCAACGGACACGTCCGTGATCTGCCAAAGAGCCAGCTTGGGATTGACGTGGAACATGACTACGAGCCAAAGTACATTACTATCCGTGGTAAGGGGGATATCCTTGCAAATCTGCGCAAGGAAGTGAAAAAAGCAGATAAGATCTATCTCGCAACGGACCCTGACCGTGAGGGGGAAGCTATTTCCTGGCATCTGTATATGGCATTGAAGCTGGAGAATAAAAAGGTATACCGTATTACCTTTAACGAAATTACTAAAAACGCAGTAAAGGAATCCCTGAAGAATGCCAGAGAGATCAATATGGATCTGGTAGACGCACAGCAGGCAAGAAGAGCACTGGACCGGATGGTTGGCTACCGGATCTCACCGCTTCTCTGGGCGAAGGTAAAGAGGGGCTTAAGTGCCGGGAGAGTACAGTCAGTGGCACTGCGCATCATCTGTGACAGAGAGGATGAGATCAACAACTTTATTCCGGAAGAGTACTGGACACTGGATGCATCTCTTTTCGTAGAAGGAGAAAAGAAGCCGCTGATCGCTAAATATTATGGCACGAAAGACGGTAAGGTAAACATTACCTCCAGAGAAGAACTGGATAAGATCGTGGCAGGGCTGAAGAATACAGAGTTTAAGATAAGCGAAGTGAAAAAGGGAGAGCGTATAAAGAAAGCGCCACTTCCCTTTACCACATCTACCCTGCAGCAGGAGGCCAGCAAGGTGCTGAATTTTTCCACACAGAAGACGATGCGCCTGGCACAGCAGCTCTATGAAGGAATTGATATCAAGGGCAGCGGTACTGTGGGTGTGATCACCTATCTGCGTACCGATTCCACCAGAGTATCTGCAGAAGCAGAGGTCATGGCGGAGAAATATATTGAAAAGAATTACGGAAAGGATTATGTATCTGCACCGGCAGAAGGAAAGAATAGCGGACAGAAGATCCAGGATGCACATGAAGCAATCCGGCCTACCGATCTTGACAGAACTCCTGCACAGCTTAAGGATTCTCTTTCCAGAGATCAGTTCAGACTGTATCAGCTGATCTTTAGACGGTTCACTGCAAGCCGTATGGCGCCGGCCAGGTATGAAACTACCTCTGTGAAGATTGATGCAGGAGAACACCGCTTTACTGTTGCAGCATCCAAGGTCGTATTTGAGGGCTTCATGAGTGTCTATACAGAGGAAGATGACAAGGAAGAAAGCAATACCCTGATCAGGGGAATTGATACAGCATCAAAGCTGACACTGGATGAACTGCTGACGAAGCAGCACTTCACACAGCCGGCACCCCATTATACAGAAGCATCACTGGTACGTGCACTGGAAGAGCTTGGGATCGGGCGTCCGAGTACCTATGCTCCTACGATCACCACGATCCTTGCAAGAAGATATATTGTAAAGGAAAACAAAAATCTTTATGTAACAGAGCTGGGTGAAGTGGTTAACAACATGATGAAGGAGGCATTCCCGAGTATTGTGGATGTAAACTTCACAGCCAATATGGAGGCTCTTCTGGATGGAGTGGAGGAGGGAAAGGTCAACTGGAAAACAGTGATCTCCAACTTCTATCCGGATCTGGATGAGGCGGTAAAGAAGGCTGAGAAGGAGCTGCAGGAGGTACAGATCCAGGACGAAGTATCAGACGAGGTCTGTGAACTCTGCGGACGGAATATGGTGATCAAATATGGTCCCCATGGAAGATTCCTGGCATGTCCGGGATTCCCGGAGTGCCGCAATACCAAGCCCTACTACGAGAAGATCGGTGTAGCCTGTCCGAAATGCGGCAAGGATATTGTCCTGAAGAAGACCAAAAAGGGCAGGAAATATTATGGCTGTATTGATAATCCGGAATGCGATTTTATGGTGTGGCAGCGGCCTTCCAATGTGAAATGTGAGCGCTGTGGCTCCCTGATGCTGTATAAGGGGAATAAGCTGGTATGCTCCAATGAATCCTGTGGATTTGTCACATCGGTTCCTAAGGGTGAAGCTCAATAGTCAGAAAATAAATAAAAAATTGGAAAAGTACATGAAATTATGCATAATTCCTGTGAAGTGCATTGAAACTCGAAGCCATATGTGCTAAAATGACGATAGCAATGCGGTATAGAGGAAATTTTTGCGATGACGGTATTTTTTGCCGATGGAGGGACTTAGCATGAGTAGTGTACAGTTGCTGGACAAGACCAGAAAGATTGGGAAGCTTCTTCACAATAATAATTCGAGTAAGGTAGTTTTTAATGATATCTGCAAGGTGTTATGCGAGATCCTGAGTTCAAATGTCCTGGTGATCAGCAAAAAGGGAAAGGTGCTTGGTGTAGGAGATGCGCCCGGTGTTGATTCCATCACTGAGCTGATCGTGGATCAGGTGGGCGGCTTTATTGATGCCCTGTTGAATGAGAGGCTTCTTGCCATTCTTTCCACCAAGGAGAATGTGAATCTGGAAACGCTTGGCTTTGACGCTGAAGAGGTGAAGAAATTCCAGGCGATCATCACACCTATAGAGATCGCAGGAGAGAGACTGGGAACCCTCTTCATTTACAAGTGTGACAGGCAGTATGATATTGATGATATCATTCTCTGTGAATACGGAACTACAGTCGTGGGACTGGAGATGCTCCGGGCAGTCAATGAAGAAAATGCAGAGGAGACACGCAAGCTGAATGTGATCAGATCAGCGATCGGAACCCTTTCCTATTCTGAAATGGAAGCCATCGTTCATATTTTTGAAGAGCTTGATGGTATGGAAGGCATTCTGGTGGCCAGCAAGATCGCAGACAGAGTAGGGATCACCAGATCTGTTATCGTCAATGCACTCCGCAAGTTTGAAAGCGCAGGTGTCATTGAATCGAGATCATCCGGCATGAAGGGTACCTATATCAAGGTCCTGAATGATATGGTATTTGATGAGATCGAGAAATTAAAGGAACAGAACATGAAGTAGATCAGTGACAGGACGTCACATATTTTCGTAAAAGGACTTGCGGCTGGCTAGGATATCTGGCTCGGGGTGGGTCTTTTTTACTAGATGAAATATACATTTCTACTTGTGCTCTCCAATAAATAATTTATAATAAAATAGGATAGGGAGAGTGTGGGATAAAGGAGGAATCCAGATGATCAATACCAATGTGTTTGATTATGTGAATGTTTTAAACAAGGCGGCGGATGCAGCATGGACAAGGAATGATGTGCTTGCCAATAATATTGCTAATATGGATACACCCGGCTATAAGAGACAGGATGTGGATTTTGAATCACAGCTGAAGCAGGCTATGAGGAGCACAAGGTTTAAAAGTGTGGATGCCAGGGTGGGTGCCATCAATGATACAGAGCTGGAAACAAGGGTTTATACGGATGCTTCCGGTTTTTCTTACAGACTGGATGGCAACAATGTGGATATTGATACAGAAACAGCCAGGCTTGCTGAGAACCAGATCAGGTACAATGGACTGGTACAGAGCATGAATGAAGAATTTACCAACCTGAAAATGGTGATGAAATAAGAGCTTCCATATTTTCACCCCGCTGTGGGTGAAGGAGGATACAGAAAGGAATGAAGAACACACATGAGTATTTTTACATCCTTTGATATTAATGCTTCCGGAATGACAGCCCAGCGTTACCGCATGGACGTGATCTCTGAGAATGTGGCCAATGCAGACACGACAAGGACAGAAGATGGAACACCCTACAGACGTAAGGTGGTTACCTTTCAGCAGAAGGGGGAAAAGGTGGGAAGCTTTTCCTCTGTTTTTGGAAAGGCAAGTGATGCCTATAAAGGACAGGGTGTCCGGGTAAGCAAGGTGTCACAGGATACCTGGACAGAGATGATCAAGGCATATGATCCGTCCCATCCGGATGCAGATGAGAATGGTTATGTGACATATCCGAATGTAAATATTGTTACGGAGATGACCAACCTGATTGATGCCAGCCGCTCCTATGAGGCGAATGCTACTGCATTTAATGCCAGTAAGACCATAGCCATGAAGGGTCTTGAGATGGGACAGTAGTATTAAGAAACAGAGGGAAGGATACATAGAAAATGGATATTACGTCATTAAGAAATATATCTTCAGGAGCAGTAAAAAGTGCTGCTGATACATATCTGACAGAGCTGAGGAACGGACAGGACATACAGGAGGATGAAGCTTTTGGAAGCCTTTTTGACAAGGCGGTACAGAACCTGAATACCACCAATGCCTATCTTTCTGATGCCGAGAATGAAAAAATAAAATGGGCACTTGGAGAAACAGAAAATACCCATGATCTGACCAATGCCCTGCAGAAGGCTTCTACTGCGCTGTCCTACACGGTAGCTGTGAGGGACAAGTTCCTTGAAGCATACAAGGAAATCATGCAGATCCAGATCTGACAGAAAAGTAGGAGTGAATCATGCAGGAAAGATTACAGAAAATACTGAAAAACATACTGGATTGGTGGAACAAGTTTTCCACGAAGCAGAAGACCTTTATCGTTGCAGCAGCGGCGGGCGTGATCATAGCGGTGGCAGTGATCGCTTCTGTCCTGACAAGACCACAGTACGTATTACTGCTTCAGTGTGACACGACAAAGGAAGCCTCTGAGGTATCAGATCTTCTGGATGAACAGGGACTGGATTATAAGGTATCAGATGATGGCTACCGGATCCAGATCAACAGGAAACAGCAGTCACAGGCAAATCTTCTGCTTGGAGCCAATGATATCCAGGCGGCAGCCTATACCATTGACAATGTAACGAGCGGCGGCTTCAGCACGACAGAAGCAGATAAACAGAAGCGTTATGAGCTTTATCTGGAAACAAGACTGGCGGATGACTTTATTTCCATGTTCAGTGCCATCAAGAGCGCAAAGGTGGATCTGAATATCCCGACAGATGATGGTACCCTGATCGCAGAAAATAAGGATACATCGGCGTGGATCCTGCTGGAGCTTGACGGTGAGTTTACCACAGATAATGCGGCTTATCTTGCCAAGGCAGTATCCAAGGCTGTCGGGAACGATACTGATGAGAATGTCGTGATCCTGGATACTGATGGAAATATGCTTTTTTCCGGAGATGACAGCTACAGCGCTTCCGGCACAGCAAGCTCCCAGCTTGGTGTGAAAACGCAGTGGGAGACTGTAGTAAAGAATGAAGTAAGACAGGTTCTGCTTGGCACCAATGAATTTGACAAGATCGAGGTGGCGAGCAATCTTGATATTAATTTTGCAACCAGTGAAGAGGTTTACCATGAGTATTCTGCACCTGACGGAGCAACCCAGGGGCTGAAGAGCTCTGACAGAACCTATTCCTCGGAATCCACCAATGATGGAGGCGGTGTCCCTGGTACAGACAGCAATGGTGACAGCACTGAATATGTATATCAGGATTCTGGCAACAGCTCATCGACAGTAGAAGAGACAGAGAATAACTATCTTCCCAATGAGCGGATCACTACTACCAATAATCTGCCGGGAGTAATAGATTATGATAATTCTACGATAGCAGTTACTGCGATCAGCTATAATGTAGTGAGAGAAGAGGATGTAAAGGCACAGGGACTCCTGGATGGTATCAGCTGGGAGGAATATAAGCTTGCCAATGCACAGGGCTCCAGGATCACGGTAGATGATGATATCCTGGATGTGGTATCCAAGGCAACAGGCTTCCCGGCTGCCAATATTGCCTTTGTAGCAAGGACAGAGAATGTGTTCTTTGATAAAGAGGGACTGAATATCAGCGCCTCCAATATAGTACAGATCATTCTGATCATTATCATTCTCGCCCTGCTTGCTTTTGTAGTGCTGAGGAGCATGAGAGGCGAAAAGGCTTCGAAACAGCCGGAGGAGCTTCCGGTGGAATCCCTTCTGCAGTCACAGCCTGAGATAGAGCTGGAAGATATCAGTGCGGAAGAGAGCTCCGAGACCAAGAAGCTGATCGAAAAATTTGTGGATGAAAATCCTGAGGCCGTTGCCAACTTGCTGCGTAACTGGCTGAATCAGGAATGGGGTTAACAATATGAGCAGATATCCGGACGATAAGATGTCAGGTGTACAGAAGGCAGCGATCCTTTTGATCGCCCTTGGACCAGAGAGGTCTTCTTCTATATTTAAGCATCTGAAGGAAGACGAAATTGAAGAGCTGACACTTGAAATTGCAAATACACGGAGTATTACGCCGCAGATCAAGGAAGACGTGATCAACGAATTCTATGAGATCTGTCTGGCACAGCAGTATATCGCAGAAGGTGGTATCGGTTATGCCAAGGAAGTCCTTGAGAAATCACTTGGTGCAGATAAGGCAATGGATGTGATCGGCAAGCTGACAGCGTCCCTGCAGGTAAAGCCTTTCGAATTTGTGCGGAAGACAGATGCTTCCCAGCTGCTGAATTTCATTCAGGATGAGCATCCTCAGACGATCGCCCTGATCCTGTCCTATCTGCCGGCCGGACAGGCAGCGATGATCATATCAGCACTGCCGCCGGAGCGGCAGTCCGATGTGGCAAAGCGTATTGCCATGATGGACAGAACAAGTCCGGATGTGATCAAAGAGGTGGAAAAGGTGCTGGAATCCAAGCTTTCGTCACTGGTCAACCAGGATTACACGATCATTGGCGGTGTAGACGCAGTGGTAGATATCCTGAACACGGTAGACCGTGGAACAGAGAAGCATATTATGGAAACACTGGAGATCGAGGAGCCGGAGCTGGCAGACGAGATCCGGAAGAAGATGTTCGTATTCGAGGATATCCTGCTGCTTGATGACAGGGCAATCCAGAGAGTTCTTCGTGATGTGGACAATAATGACCTTGCCCTTGCACTTAAGGGCGCTAATGAGCAGGTGCAGACAGCTATCTTCAATAACATGTCCAAGCGTCTTGCAGTTATGATCAAGGAAGACATGGAGTTCATGGGTCCTGTCCGTATGAAGGACGTGGAAGAGGCACAGCAGAAGATCGTAAACATCATCAGAAAGCTGGAGGATTCTGCCGAAATTGTTATTTCCAGAGGCGGAGGAGACGAGATCGTTGTTTAAGAATTTGTATAAATCCGGACTGATCCATATGGACAGTGAGGACAAACGTATCATAGACAATAATGCACTGGCTGAAAAGAAGCTGGATAAAGTACTTCACAGTGCTTCTTTTCAGAGTACTGCTGAAAGCAATACGCAGGAAATATCAGGAGAACCAGAGGACACAGAAGTGGTAGATGCGCTTTTAAATGACACTGGTTCTGATTCCCCGGAAGAAGAAAAAAATGCGCTGAAGCAGGAAATCGAGGAAGCCAGGAATGAGCTTGAAAAGATCAGGTCACAGACGGATGAGATGATCGCACAGGCGAAGGAGCAGACTGCGGAGATCCAGAAAAAGGCCTATGAGGAAGCCAGAGAAGACGGCTACCGGGATGGGGAACGCCAGGGAAGGCAGGAAGCAGAGGCTGTAAAAGCGGAATACCAGCAGAAGCTTAAGGAGCTGCAGGCTGCCTTTGAAAAGGAAGAACGGGAGCTGGAACCCCGGTTCATTGAGGCACTGACAGGAATTTATGAACATATATTCAAAGTCGATCTTTCAGACTATCATGAGCTGGTGACCACACTGCTTTGTAATACCATGCAGAAGATCGAAGGGTGCAGGAATCTCCTGATCCATGTATCCGGAAATGATTATAAAAATGTGAAAGAAAATAAGGAACGGCTTCAGAAAGAGGCGGGTGGAAGCACAGTATCTGTTGAAATTGCAGAGGATAGGACACTTTCTGCCGGACAGGCCATGATCGAAACAGAAAACGGAGTATATGACTGCAGCCTGGATACAGAGCTTTCTGAACTTACGAGGAAGCTGAAGCTCCTTTCCTATGAAGCTTTGAAGTAGAGGTTTTAAAAGAAGTGGGACTGACCATTGATTGGGATAAATATAACAAGGTACTGCAGGAAGACCTTTTTAAGGTAAGAGGAAGGGTTGTAAATGTGGTAGGTCTGACGACAGAGTCGAAGGGACCCCAGGCAAAGCTGGGAGATATCTGCCTGATCTCCTCCCGGAATGGAGGAACAGAGGAAAAGCCGGTTCAGGCGGAGGTTGTCGGCTTTAAGGAAGGAAAGGTCCTGCTGATGCCCTATGATAAGGTAGAGGGGATCGGACCGGGAAGTGTCGTAGAGAATACAGGGCATGCCCTTACAGTAAAGGTATCAGAGGAGCTGCTTGGAAAAACACTGAACGGCCTTGGCAGGATGGAAGGGGAGCAGCTGCATGGCGGCATTGACTACCCGGTAGAAGCACCACCGCCGGATCCTATGAGCCGTAAGATCATCTGTGATGTACTGCCGCTTGGTGTGAAAGCAGTAGATGGACTGATCACAGTCGGCAAGGGACAGCGTATCGGGATCTTCGCAGGCTCCGGTGTTGGCAAATCGACCCTTATGGGTATGTTTGCCAGAAATACAAAAGCAGATATCAACGTCATTGCACTGATCGGAGAACGTGGACGTGAGGTGCGCGAGTTTATAGAGAGGGATCTCGGGGAAGAGGGCATGAAGCGGTCAGTGGTCGTGGTTGCCACATCCGACAGACCGGCGCTTGAAAGAAAAAGAGCAGCCCAGACTGCGACTGCGATCGCAGAGTACTTCCGGGATCAGGGAAAGGATGTCCTTCTGATGATGGACTCCCTGACACGTTTTTCCATGGCACAGAGGGAAATCGGGCTGGCGAGCGGTGAGCCGCCGGTATCCAGGGGATACCCGCCAAGCGTATATTCTGAAATGCCAAGACTGTTAGAACGGGCAGGCTGTTCGGACAGGGGATCTATTACAGGACTGTATACCGTGCTTGTAGACGGTGATGACTTTAATGAACCGATCACAGATACAGCAAGAAGCATCCTGGATGGTCATATCATGCTGAACAGGAAGCTGGCCCATAAGAATCATTATCCAGCTATTGATGTGCTGCAGAGTATATCAAGATGTATGAGCCAGATCGCAACAAGGGAGCATAAGCAGCTGGCCGGCAAACTGAAGAATGTCATGGCAACCTATAATGAGGCAGAGGATCTGATCAATATTGGCGCTTATAAGGCGGGGAGCAATCCTGAGATTGACTATGCGGTCAGCAAGATCCAGGAGGTAAATGCCTTTCTGCAGCAGGATGTCAATGACAAATTTACCTTTGAAGAAACGATACAGCTGCTGGAGCATATTTTTGAAGGATCCTGATAATTATGGCAAAGTTTATTTACCGGATGCAGAGCATCCTGGACATCAAACAGAAGCTGGAAGAACAGGCCAAAAATGAATTTGCAAAGGCAAGACTGCAGCTGACGCTGGAGGAAGATAAGCTGCAGAAGCTGAAGGAAAGAAAAGATGCTTACGTGGAAGAAGGAAGAAAACTCCAGGAAAGCGGACTGAATGTAAGAGATATCCTGGAAAACCGGGATGCCATAGAGAATATGAAGAGGCTTATCACAGCCCAGCAGAGGACTGTGGAAAAGGCGGAGAAGGTGCTAGAGGAGGCCAGGGAAAAGCTGACGGAAGCAATGAAGGAAAGCAAAACCCAGGAGAAACTGAAGGAAAAGGCCTTTGAAAGCTTTATGAAAGAAGAAAATGCTAGAGAATCCAAGGAAATTGATGAACTGGTAAGCTACACCTATGGACAGAAAAGAAACAGTGGAGAATAAAATATGCCGTTGGATGATGAAATGACACCGGATGACGCCAAAGCTGAAAAAAAGCGTCTGAAGGATGAAAAGAAAAAACTGAAAAACGAGCAGAAGGAGCAGAAAAAGCTGGCCAGGCAGAAGGCGAAGGAAATTGCAGGACGTGAGGCTGAGCTTGAAGAGGACGATGATGGAAATCAGGGATCTGTATTTGCAGTTACCTTTGTGATCGTGCTGATCTGGGTAGCGATCCTGTGTCTGATCGTCAAGCTTGATTTTGGCGGATTCGGAAGCAATGTGCTGACACCGGTTTTAAAGGATGTGCCGGTCTTAAATCTGATCCTGCCAAAGAATACAGATGTCGCCGTGGATGAGAGCGACAGCGGCTCTTACGGAGGCTACGACAACCTGAAGGACGCCGTAGATTATATCAAGGAGCTGGAGCTGGAGCTGGAACGTGCCAAGTCGGCAGAGACGACCAGCACAGATGAAGTAAAGGAGCTTCAGGCTGAGGTAGACAGACTGAAGACCTTTGAGGACAGTCAGGTAGAGTTTCAGCGGATCAAAACAGAGTTTTACGAAGAAGTAGTTTATTCGGATAAAGGACCTGGGATCGAGGAGTATAAGAAGTATTACGAGGAAATCGATCCTGCAGCCGCAGAGTACCTGTATAAGCAGGTCGTACAGCAGACGGAAGAAACAGACGAAGTCAAGAATTACGCCATGGCCTATTCGTCCATGAAGCCCAAGGAAGCGGCAGCTATCTTTGAGGCAATGACGGATAATCTGGATCTGGCTGCCCGCATCCTGAATGCCATGGAAGCGGAAGACAGAGGAAAGATCCTTGGCGTTATGGATCCTGAAGTGGCAGCTAAGCTGACCAAGATCATGGATCCTGAATCTTAAGAAAACGCCTGTTTTTACCGATATATTTTTTGTACCTTGATAAAAAGTCTGAAGGGACTAATAGAGAATGGAGGAATGTGAATGACAAGCACACCTGTAAGAAGCTCAGACTCTCTGATGAATCTTGTGGGAAAGACAGCGCAGACAACATTCTCAGGTATCAAAAATGCAGGAGGCACAAGCTTTGGTGATGTCATGGGAAAGACATCTGGCAGCGATGAAACAGCTGCTGCAGCGCAGAATGTGAAGAAAACCGGAAATACGGGAGAGTCCATCAGGGACAAACTTGGATCAGCCGGTAAGAGCACACAGACACTGAAGCCAAAGAATGGTGTAAAGGAAGAAAAGGACACCGGTGCTCTGGAAGATGCAGTGACAAAGGCAGGACAGGAGCTGGCAGCCAGTGTGGCCAGGGAGATGAACGTATCAGAGGCAGATGTTGAGGCTGCCATGGACGAACTTTCTCTTACACCGGCAGATCTGTTAAATGCAGAGAACCTGACTGAGCTTATAGTAGCACTTTCAGGGGCGGATGACTCCATGGCTCTTCTGACAGATGAAGGTCTGTATGATAACGTACAGAATCTTCTGATGCAGCTTTCCGATGTGAAGGAGGGACTGATGGAGGATTTTTCCTTAAGTCCGCAGGAGCTTACGCAGAGCCTTGCAGAACTGCAGGAGATACCTGAACAGGTGACAGAAAATGTCACAGGAATGAAGAACACAGAAAACGCAGTGCCGGAAGAAAATGTACGGACTGCAGATGTTCCGGAAGAAAGCGCCAGAATGGATGGGACTATAACCATTCAGAAGGAAGGTATGACAGAAGAAGCAGTTTCTGAAAAGCATACCGGAGAACATACATCCCACGAGGATGGAAAACAGGAGACTGGAAGCAGAGGACAGCACATGGGAGAAGCAGCCCCGGTGCATAATAATGTTCTTTTGCAGAAGGAAACAGAAGCACCCCTGCAGATGCAGGAAAGTGCAGCGTATGCGGAAAGCAGTACGCAGACACAGGAGATTATGGATCAGATCATGGATTACATGAAGGTACAGTTAAAGCCGGAAATGGATCAGCTGGAAATGCAGCTTCATCCGGAAACACTGGGAACACTGAAGATCCAGCTTGTGTCAAAGGGCGGTGAAGTGACCGCACATTTCCAGGTACAGAATGAAAGTGTAAGGGCAGCGATTGAAAACCAGATGACAGTTCTTAAGAATACCCTTGAAGAACAGGGTGTGAAGATAGAAGCTGTAGAGGTGACTGTAGAGAGCCACGCATTTGAAAGCAATCTGTACAAGGGACAGGACAGAGGAAATGAAAACCTCTATCAGGATAAGAAAAAAGCAAGAAGACGTCTGAATCTGAATGCCTTATCGGATGATTTCGAGGAGACGGCAGAGGAAGAGGAGCGTCTGGCAGCAAGCATGATGAAAGCAAATGGCACGACGGTAGATTATACCGCATAGGACGTGCAGAAAGGAGTACATAACAGATGGGCGTCAGCGCAGTAGTTAAAAATGGTGAGATCCAGGAAACCGCATCCCAGTCTTCCGTAAAGCAGGCCACCACATCCAAGAATGGAATGGATAAGGAAGCGTTCTTACAGCTTCTGGTAGCACAGATGAAATATCAGGATCCCCTGGAGCCTACCTCAAACACGGAATATATTTCCCAGTATGCAACCTTCTCACAGGTAGAGCAGATGCAGAATATGTCAGCTACACTGGAATTATCAAGGGCATCTTCCATGGTAGGAAAGCAGGTACTGATCCAGACAACGGATTCTGCCGGAAATACCAAGGAAGTACAGGGCATGGTTGAGTACGTGAAGTATGAAAACAACAAGGCATATGTTTCTATTGATGGTACCTTATATTCTATCGATGATGTGTCTGCAGTGATAGGCCAGGATTATCAGGATGCAGTTGATCTGGCACAGTTGTTTATTAAGACACTGTATGACCTGCCGGATGTTTCTGAGCTCACGCTGGAGCATAAGGACAAGGTTGAGACTCTCCAGAAGGCTTATAATGCCATGACAGATTACCAGAAGAGCTTTATCTCGGAAAGTGATGTGAAAAAATTGCAGAGCTATATAGACAGGATCACGGCACTTAAAGAAGAGAATAAGACTGAGAACAGCGATAAGACAGAAGGCGGAGAAGGGTCTGAAGGAAAGGATCCTGCAGGTAAGGATACTGGGAAAACCGAATAACAAGGATGCAGATTCCACTCATGGAGGAGAATAGGATGAAAGTGCAGGATAGCGGATTCCTTTCCCTCAGACAGGTGCAGGATCAGTACCTTTCCGGAACCGGACAGTTAAAGAAGGGGCAGGAAAGGAACGGTGTTTCCTTTCAGGATATCCTGAATAACAAGCAGGAGGAAACACAGACAGTCAGATTTTCCAAGCATGCGGCAAGCAGGCTGGCAGACCGTCAGATCGAGCTTTCCAGAGGGCAGCTTGACAGACTGCAGGAAGGAACTGAAAAAGCACAGCAGAAGGGAATTAAGGAGTCATTAGTGCTGGTAGACCAGCTGGCATTTATTGTTAATGTTCCGAGCAGCACCGTAGTGACTGCCATGGACAGACAGGATGCCACAGAAAACATTTTTACAAATATTGATGGAGCCGTTATTATTTAAACAGCCGGACCTTACGGGGGCTGATGTTCCTGACTGACAGAGGGAACAGAAGCGGCTTACACTAAAGGAGGTCATTTTTCCTATGATGAGATCATTATATTCTGGTGTTGCGGGTCTTAAGACCCATCAGACCAGAATGGACGTAATTGGTAATAATATTGCAAATGTAAATACCACAGCTTACAAATCACAGTCCATGACATTCAGTGATCTGATGTATCAGACCACACAGGCTGCATCCGGTGCCAATCCGACAACTGGAGTAGGCGGTACCAACGCAAGGCAGATCGGTCTTGGTGCCAAGACAAGCGCGATCAAGACAGCGATCACAACCCAGGGTGCTTCCCAGACAACAAACGATCCCTTTGATATCATGATCACCGGGGATTCATTCTTCATTGTAAACAACGGACAGAACAATTATTTCACCAGAGACGGTTCCTTCTATGTGGATGGCGCTGGAAATCTGGCAATGACCAGTACCGGATATAATGTTATGGGCTGGCAGGTAGATCCTAACGATGCATCTGCGATCAAGCAGGATACCGTATCTGCTCTCCGGGTCATGACAACAGAAAACATGACATATCCTCCGGAGGCGACCAAGTCAGCAAGGATTTCCGGTATTATTGATAAGAATGATACTAATGTCAACGCTACAGCCGGAAAGATCATGAACCTGGAGTTCTATGATAATCAGGGATATAAGTATACAGCAAAGCTGAGTGTCCATTCCACAAAGACAGATGGACAGTTTACTGTAAAGCTGGATGATATTCTGGATTCCAAGGGAAAGACGGTGCTGGCTGACAAGTCAAAGGCAAGCCTGCAGCAGAATAATGCGGATGTTAAAGACCCCGTGCTGGAGTTTGATCTAAAGAATGGCTCCTTCAAGAATGTGGGAACTGCGGGAGCGCAGACAGCAGCAAGCACACTGACGCTGCACTTTGATACGGGAACCTTCCCGAGCTTTACTGATATCACTATTGATTTTTCAAAATGCTCCAATCTGAACAACAACGGTTCCTCCACTGTTTCTCCGATCCGCGGAGATGCCAAGGGAAATGGCGCCGGACGTAAGGTAGGGGAAATGAGCGGGATCGAAATCCAGAAGGATGGAATGATCTATGCAAACTATGATAATGGCTGCTCCAGACTTCTTGGACAGATCGCAGTAGCAACCTTCGCAAATGCGTCCGGTCTTGCCAAGGAAGGGGATAACCTCTATTCTGCAACACAGAACTCTGGTGATTTCGATGGTATCGGAACAGATATTACAACTGGCGGCGGCTATATGAATACCGGTGTCCTTGAGATGAGTAATGTGGATCTTTCTTCTGAGTTTACGGAAATGATCACAACCCAGCGTGGTTTCCAGGCAAACAGCCGAATCATTACCGTATCAGATACATTACTCGAAGAACTGACTAATCTGAAAAGATAGGGTCAGACAGTAAACCCTGACAACAGAGGAAACAGTCCACTGAAGTGAAGCTTAAAGATAGAAATCTGGGGGAATCGGGGAGCCGGTTCCTTCAGATGTTTTGGAGGAAAAGCAGCAGTGATAGAGGTAACCAAGATCAACGGGACTAAAGTATTAGTAAATCCGGATCTGATCGAAGTTGTTGAAGAAACACCGGATACTGTGGTATTCTTTACCACGGGCAGAAAAATAATTATAAAAGAAAGTAGACAAGAGATAAAAAATCTTGTAAAATCTTATAGAAAGGAAATTTTTGCACATTAACGCAAAAGCAGGTATTAATCGTGGATTTAGCGTCTCTCTTAGGGCTGTTATTATGTTTTGGAATGTGTGCCTTCGGTATGATACAGAGTGCCGGTCTTGCACATATTAACCGTTATCTGGATCTGCCGTCAATGATCATCACATTTGGCGGTTCATTCTTTGCGATCCTGATGGGATCGACACTTAAGGATTATATCGGCGGACTGAAGAGCTTTACCCTGATCTTCAAGGCTCCTGACCTGGATGCGAAGTCCATGATACAGAAGATCATAGATCTTTCCAATATTGCCCGTAAGGAGGGACTGCTTTCCCTGGAGGAGGCAGCAGGGGATCTGGATGATGATTTCATGAAAAAGGGGATCCTGCTTATTGTGGATGGTACTGATCCAGATCTTGTAAGAGGAATTATGGAAACGGAGCTGATCAGTATTGAAGACCGCCATAAGAAGAATATTTCCTTCTGGGAGGATCTTGGAGCCATGGGTCCTGCCTGGGGTATGATCGGTACACTGATCGGCCTTGTAAACATGCTTTATGAAATGGATGATCCTTCAGCAATCGGACCGTCCATGGCGGTAGCACTTATCACGACATTGTATGGATCCCTGCTTGCAAACTGGATCTGTACACCTGTTGCAAGCAAGCTTAAGACAAATAACTCGGGAGAGATCATGATGAAGGAGATCATGATCGAAGGTCTTCTTTCTATTCAGGCAGGAGAGAACCCGAGAGTCATAGAAGAGAAGTTGAAGTCCTTCCTTTCACCTGGTGACAGGATCATGCAGGAGGGTGACAACGGAGGTGAAGAGAATGGCTAAGAGGAAGCAGGAAGAACCGCCCAAGGGTGCCCCTGCGTGGACGTCGACCTTTGGTGATCTGATGAATCTTTTGCTGTGCTTCTTTGTAATGCTGTTTTCCATGTCTACCATGGATGCCCAGAAATTTGAACTGCTGGCAGCGTCCTTTAATCAGACGTTCAGCATATTTTCGGCAGGTGCATCCGCAATTGGTGACGGACTTCTGATCTCAAATGGTGTCAGCCAGCTGAATGAGCTGGATAATTATATTAACAGTACTGGCAGGGATGCGGAAGGAAATGTGATCCCGGATGATCTGGAATCAGCAGCAGATGCCATGGAACAGGCGAAGCTGGAAGCTTCTGAGGAGCTTGCAGAGAAGATCAGCGAGACGCTTCAGGAAAAGAACCTAAATAGTGAGATCGATGTGGAATTTACATCCCAGTATGTGCAGCTGACACTGAATGGAGCGATACTCTTTGACTCCGGAAGTGTCAAGCTTAAGGAGGAAGCACTTCCTATCATGAACCAGGTGGGACTTATTTTGCAGAAGTACAGTCCTGGTGTGATTGAAATAGAAGGACATACGGACAATGTGCCGATGTCCGGGGCGAAATACTCCAATAATGATGAGCTTAGTGATGGACGTGCACTTTCGGTATTTTATTATCTGGTGCAGAACACCACGCTGGATCCGGCGATGATCAAGCACTCTGGCAGAGGAGAATATGATCCTGTTGCTGATAACTCTACCGCAGAAGGAAGAGCGAAAAACAGACGGGTCGAGATCAAGATTTATAATGAACTCAGCTCTTACTGATATAAAGGGGACTATAAACAATGAAAAAAAATCTGATATCTATCGTAATTCTTGCACTTCTGATTGTAAATGTCGTGCTTTCCGCTGTGACACTGATAAGTGTGACCGGAACCAATAAGAAAACGGCAGCACTTGTGGGAGATATCGCAGCAGCGATCTCCATAGATCTTGGAGAGGATGGCAGTGAAGAAGAACAGGAAACAGTTCCTATGTCAGATGTTGTAACATATGATATTGCAGATCTGACGATCCCTCTTGAAAGTACAGATGGCGATACGGCGAACCATGTTGCTGTGATTACTGTGACCTTTTCCATGAATTCGAAGGACAAGGATTATAAGGCATATGGTGATCTGAGTACAAGAGAAAGCCTGATCAAGGGTGAGATCAATGATGTTGTTTCTTCCTATACGCTGGAGGATATCAAGGTCAGCAGCAGCGAGGTGGAGCAGCAGATCCTTGAAAGAGTACAGAAGATGTTTGACTCCAAGTTCATATTTAATGTAACGTTGAGCAGTGCACTTTATCAATAGCACACAGATGTGGGACTGAAGAATGGATGAAGGAGGTGAGCTTCTGTGGGCGAGGTACTGTCTCAAAGTGAAATAGACAATCTGCTGGCTGCACTCAGCACCGGAGAACTGGATGTTGACCAGATGCAGGAGACAGGAGATAAACAGGTTAAGGACTATGATTTCAAGAGACCTGCGAAGTTCTCCAAGGAGCATCTGCGGACACTTGAAATTATTTATGAGCATTATGGAAGACTGCTGTCGACCAATCTTCCGGTTTATCTGCGGAAGAATATACAGGTGTCGGTGAGCAGCTCTGAGACTGTTACATTTTCGGAATTTACTAATTCGCTTTCCAATCCGGTCATTTTGGGGATTGTAGATTTCCAGCCACTGAATGGAGATATTATCATAGAACTGGCATCCAATCTTGGATTTGCCATGATAGACAGAATGCTTGGCGGACAGGGACAGCCGCTTGATAAGGCCAGGGACTTCTCAGAGATAGAGATGATCATTCTGGAAAAGCTGATGGTTGTCTGTATGCAGCTGATGAGGGAACCATGGAAGAATGTCATTGATATCAATCCGGTAATGGAGAGGATTGAGACCAATGCACAGTTTGCACAGGTGATCGCGCCAAGTGACATGATCGCGATCGTAACGATGAATGTCAAGATCGGAGACGTGGAAGGACATATGAATGTCTGTCTTCCCTTCTTTACGCTGGAAGATGTCATGGACAAGCTGAATACGAAGTACTGGTTTTCTACCATGCAGAAGGAAAGCACTGAGAATTACAGTGAAAGTCTGGAAGCTATGCTGAAAAGGGTAGATGTTCCTGTCAGGGCTGTACTTGGAAAGAGCCTTGTATCAGTGAATGATTTTATAAATCTGCAGCTGGGAGATGTGATCAGGCTGGGAACAGGAGTTGCTTCAGAAATGGATGTATATGTAGGAAATATCAAGAAGTTCACGGCACTTCCTGGTTCAAACGGTGATAAATATGCTGTTCGGGTCATGTCGGTGATCAGAGAGGAGGAGTAGGAACGCATGGATGGAATGTTATCGCAGGATGAAATAAATGCACTGCTTAGTGGGATGGATCTTTCCAAGGGTGCAGATGGCGATACCACAGCGGATCCTGCAAAGACAGGAGATGCCGGGGAAGCAGAAAATGCTGCAGCAGATGACAGTACGAAAACAGAAGGTGCAGGTACTTCGGGATCAGAGATCAAATCAGATCCGATTGATGAAAACCTGTTAAGTGATACAGAGAAGGATGCTATTGGAGAGATCGCCAATATCAGCATGGGGTCTTCTGCAACAACACTGTATTCGCTGGTAAACAGAAAAGTGAATATTACAACCCCAGTTGTTGAACTTGCAAACTGGGATACGGTGACTAGGGATTATCAAAGACCGTGCGTCTTTATTCAGATCAGATATACATCAGGACTTGATGGCTCCAACATTATGATACTCAAGGAGCATGACGTTAAGGTGATCACAGACCTGATGATGGGAGGAGATGGAAGTAATACAGATGGTGAACTCGGAGAGCTACATCTGAGTGCCATTTCCGAGGCGATGAACCAGATGATGGGATCAGCGGCCACTTCCATGTCAACGATGCTTGGGAAAATGATCGATATCAGTCCCCCGGAAGCAACCAGGATCGATCTGCAGGATTTTAAATTTGGTGGAGACATTGCAGATTTCCTCTCACATACTTTTGTAAAGATTTCTTTCCGGATGCAGATCGAAGATCTTGTAGACAGTACGATCATGCAGCTTTATCCGATAGAATTTGCGAAGAGCCTTTATGAAACATTTATATCCACGCAGGATTCCGCACCGACACCAGCCACTGCACCGGCACCAGCCACTGCACCGGCAGCACCGGAACCAGCGCCATATGTGCCGCCGACAGCAGCTGCTCCGGCAGGAAGCGTGAATCCACAGATGGGCACACAGCAGATGGGTGCGGCACCTGGCTATGGAATGCCACAGATGGGCATGGCACCTGGCTACGGAATGCCGCAGATGGGTACGATGCCTGGCTATGGAATGCCACAGATGGATATGAGCCAGCAGCAGAGCATGAATATTCAGCCTGCACAGTTCCAGAACTTTTCCGGTGCCACAGGACAGGGGCAGATGCCCGGTCAGGAGAATATCGGTCTGATCATGGATGTACCGCTGGAGGTTACCGTAGAGCTTGGAAGGACGAAGAAATCCATTGCCGAGATTCTGGATTTTGCACCGGGTACGATCATCGAACTGGACAAGATCGCCGGAGAGCCGGTAGATGTGCTGGTAAATGGAAAATTTGTAGCTAAAGGTGAAGTTGTAGTAATCGAAGAGAGTTTTGGTGTCCGCGTAACGGAGATCATTAAATAGAAAAGTATAGGAGAAAAGTTATGGCAAAGAATATTTTAATTGTAGACGATGCAGCATTCATGCGTATGATGATTAAGGACATTCTGACCAAAAATGGTTATAATGTTGCCGGAGAAGCAGAGAATGGAGCAAAGGCTCTTGAAAAATACAACGAGCTGAAGCCCGATCTTGTTCTGATGGATATCACGATGCCGGAGGTAGATGGCATTCAGGCACTGAAAAATATCAAGGCAGCAGATCCTTCTGCACAGGTTATCATGTGTTCAGCAATGGGTCAGCAGGCAATGGTTATTGAGGCTATCCAGAGTGGAGCCAAAGACTTTATTGTAAAGCCGTTCCAGGCAGATCGTGTACTGGAGGCAGTAAAGAAGGTAGTAGGATAATATGCTTCTGACAGGTATGGACAGAACGGATGGGTTTTTACAGTTTATGACAGTACTGATCCTGTTCGTCTTTGTCCTTGCGGTCACCTGGCTGACTACGAGATGGATCGCAGGGTACCAGAAGACAAAGGCGGCAGGGTGTAATCTTGAAGTGATTGAGACCATGCGGGTTACCGGAAATAAATATCTGCAGATTGTACGTGCAGGTGAAAGATATCTGGTCATTGCAGTGGGAAAAGATGAAATTCATATGCTGGCTGAATTGTCCAGAGAAGAGATCCAGTTCCATGAAAATGGTAACGGACAGAATCTGAATTTTGGTGACATACTGGAAAAGTTTAAAAAACAGAACGCAAAAGAGGATGACTGAGTTTTGAACCGCATGAAAAAGTTTTTCCATGCAAACAGAATAATGAAAATCATATGCCTGCTGCTGACGGTGGGCATATTGTCTATTATCCCTTCTTCCAGTGTATATGCAACAGAGGTGGATTCCCACCTTACGGGCAGTACAGAGGAAAGGACGAATATTGAAGAACCGGGAACGGCCAGTACTCCTGACGAGCTTTCGGAACTGAATATTGCCAATACGATGACAGTTACCTATAATAATGGAAACGGACAGGTGAGTGGATCCTTAAGGATTCTGATCACACTGACGCTGATCGCACTGGCACCAACCCTTCTGATCATGCTTACCTCTTTTACGAAGGTACTGATCGTTCTGCATTTTACAAGGTCAGCTTTAAATACCCAGACAGCGCCTCCGAATCAGGTGTTGATTGGGTTAGCTTTATTTCTGACCTTTTTTATTATGCGTCCTTACATGACACAGATCTATGAGGAAGCGGTTGTCCCCATGGAGCAGGGTGAGATCGACCAGCAGGAATTTTTGGAAAGAGGGATCCAGCCACTCAGGGAATTTATGTATAAGCAGACACAGACAGAGGATGTGGATGTATTTATGGATATCAGCGGTGACAGCTGGGAGAGCGGGGCGCTGGATGATATTCCGTTATCAGTGCTGGCACCGGCCTTTATGGTGGGACAGCTAAGGGAAGCGTTTATCATTGGCTTTATTATTTATATACCGTTTATCGTGATCGATATGGTGGTATCATCAGCATTGATGAGTATGGGTATGATGATGCTGCCGCCTACAACGATATCCATGCCGTTCAAGATCCTGCTGTTTGTACTCGCAGACGGATGGAATCTGATCATAGTGAATCTGGTTAGGACATTCAAATGATGGAAGGAGCATAAGCAATGAGTATTGATGACGTTACAGCAATTGCCAGCGATGCCCTGTTTCTTGTGATCAAGGTATCAGCGCCGATTCTTCTGGTGTCTTTGATCGTGGGGCTTCTGATCAGTATCTTTCAGACAGTAACATCGATCCAGGAACAGACACTGACCTTTGTACCCAAGATACTGGCAGTCTTTCTGTCCATTATCGTGCTGGGAAACTGGATGCTTACGCAGATAACAGAATTTATGAACAGACTGTGGTCTAATTTCAGTCTGTATACCAGGTAGGATATGATAGATTACAGTTTCAGCTATGGTGATCTTGAATTATTTCTTCTTATTTTTGTCAGGGTTGCCAGCTTTGTCTATATTGCACCATTCTTCAGTATGAGTAATACGCCGTCAAGAGTGCGTGTGGGACTTGCTTTTTTTATATCGGTTCTGTTATATCAGACAGGACCGGAGCAGGAGGCTGCATATGATACACTGACAGGATACACCATTATTGTTATGAAAGAGGCAGTAACCGGGTTCCTGATAGGCTTTGGAGCCAACCTCTGCACGGCGGTAGTATCCTTTGCGGGGCAGATTGCAGATATGGAGATGGGGCTTTCCATGGCCAGTCTGTTTGACCCTGCTACCAAACAGCAGACGACGATTACCGGTGTATATTACAATTATATGGTATTGCTTCTGCTCATGATCTCCGGCATGCACAGATATCTGCTGAAAGCACTTGCTGAGACTTATGAACTGATTCCCATTAATGGAGCGGTGTTCCATGACGATGCACTGCTGCAGGCACTGATCACCTTTATGGGAGATTATATTATCGTAGGCTTCAGGATCTGCCTGCCGATTTTTGCAGTGATGATTATCCTGAATGCTGTGCTTGGCATTCTTGCCAAGGTGTCACCGCAGCTGAATATGTTTGCAGTTGGTATCCAGATGAAGGTGCTGGTGGGTTTCTGTGTGCTTTTTGTAACAACGGCGATGCTGCCGGATGCGGCAGGCTTCATTTACGAACAGATGAAGCGTATGGTTGTCAGCTTTGTCAGGGTAATGAGTGCATAAAAGGAAAGCTCTATGGTTTTAGAATATAATCTGCAGTTTTTTGCAAAGGATGGACCAGGCGGGGAAAAGACAGAAGAGCCTACCGCCAAAAAACTGGAGGATGCCAGAAAAGAAGGACAGGTAGCCAAAAGTAAGGAGATAGGAAATGCTTTTGGACTGCTTGCCATGTTCATACTGCTAAAGGTATATGTGGGAAGTCTCGGGGAAAATATGGTAGACTGTTTCTCCGGTATTTACAACCAGATCCCGGATGCAATCACCATGTATGGAGGAAAGATCCCGGTAGCAGCGCTTTTTGTCCTGCTCCATACGGTCATCCTGAAGATGCTTCTGATGCTGGCTCCTGTTTTTCTGATTGGAGTAGTAGTTGCAGTTGTATGTGATGTGGTACAGGTTAAGTGGAAGCCTACCAGCAAGCCTCTGCAGCCAAAGTTCAGCAAGCTCAATCCCATATCTGGATTTAAACGTATTTTTTCAGCAAATGCACTGATCGAGCTTCTGAAATCCATAGCTAAGATCGGCATTATATGTTATGTTGTCTACAGCTACATGAAAGATAAAATAGCAGGTGTTTTTCTACTGTATGATATGAGCCTCAATCAGGCGATTTCACTGGTGGGAGAAACTGCCATTGATGTGGGGATCAGGATCTCTGCTGTCTATATGGTGATCGCTTTTCTGGATTATGCATATCAGAAGCATAAGTTTAAAGAAGACATGAAGATGACCAAGCAGGAAGTCAAGGATGAGTATAAGAACCAGGAGGGAGATCCACAGGTCAAAGGCAAACAGAAGCAGAGGATGCAGGAAGCGTCCAGAAGGCGTATGATGCAGCAGCTTCCGGAGGCAGATGTGGTCATCACCAACCCGACTCATTATGCGGTGGCGATCAAGTATGATCCTGATAAATATGATGCTCCCTACGTTATAGCTAAGGGAGAGGATTTTCTGGCACAGAAGATCAAGGAGATTGCCAGAGAGCATGATGTGGAGATCGTAGAGAATAAACCGCTTGCCAGAATGCTGTATGCCAACGTGGATATTGGGGGACTGATCCCACCGGAGCTTTATCAGTCGGTGGCAGAAGTACTTGCGTTTGTATATCATCTGAAGGGTAAAGCATAAATAAAAGGAAAGGAGAAAAAAGATGAAGAAACAGGATCTGGCAGTTGCAGCATATCTGGTTGCAGCCTTTGTAATGATGATCATACCAATCCCGAGCTGGCTTCTCGATATTCTCCTTGCCTGTAATATAGCTCTTGGTTTTACGATCCTGTTTACGGCAATGTTTGCCAAGGAGGTTCTGGATATGTCATTCTTTCCGACCATCCTTCTTTTCACCACGATATTCAGGATCGCTCTGAATATTTCTTCCACAAGACTGATTCTGACAACGGGGGATCCTGGTGAAGTGGTCCAGACCTTCGGTAATTATGTCGGAGGTGGTGACCTGATCGTAGGTGCGATCGTTTTCCTGATCCTTATCATTGTCCAGTTTATGATCATCAATAAAGGTTCTGAACGTGTGGCTGAAGTAACAGCACGTTTTACTCTGGATGCCATGCCCGGTAAGCAGATGGCGATCGATGCGGATCTGAATACCGGTGCAATCAATGATGCAGAGGCCAAGAGAAGAAGAGATAAGATCCAGGAGGAGGCAAGCTTCTTTGGCTCCATGGATGGTGCTGTGAAGTATGTAAAGGGAGATGCCACGGCAGGTCTTATTATTACTGCAGTCAATATTGTGGGCGGTATTGCCATGGGAGTCCTGAGACGTGGAATGGACTTTAACAACGCGTTAAATACCTATACGATCCTGACAATCGGTGATGGTCTGGTCAGCCAGATCCCGTCTCTGCTGATCTCTCTGTCAACAGGTATTCTGGTAACAAAGGGCTCAAAGGATGCCGATTTTGGTGCAGTGCTGATCAGACAGGTATTCGGAATACCTAAGGCACTATACATAGTAGGGATCATTATCTGTACCCTTGGTATCGTGACTCCTTTCCCGACACTGATCTTCCTGACTCTCGGACTGGTATTCATTGTCTGTGGCCGTGTGATCGCCGGAGAGATTGAAACAGCCAGGATTGAGAATGAGGTAGACGAGGAGGAGATCGCAGCAGAGGAGATCAGGCAGCCTGAAAATGTCAACAGTCTGCTGCAGGTAGATCCTATTGAGCTGGAATTTGGGTATGGCATCATCCCCCTTGCTGATGTGAATCAGGGTGGTGATCTGCTTGACCGTGTAGTCATGATCAGAAGACAGATCGCACTTGAGCTTGGTACTGTAGTGCCGATCATCAGACTGCGTGACAATATCCAGCTGAACCCGAACCAGTATATTATCAAGATCAAGGGAATCCAGGTTAGTGAAGGTGAGATCCTGTTTGATCATTATATGGCCATGAATCCCGGTTATGTAGAGGAAGAGATCACAGGTATCCCTACCTTCGAGCCATCCTTCCATCTGCCGGCTATCTGGATCACAGAGGGACAGCGGGAAAGAGCAGAGAGTCTTGGCTATACCGTAGTAGATCCACCGTCCATTATAGCAACGCATCTGACAGAGATCATCAGACAGCATATTTCAGAGCTCCTTACCAGACAGGATGTACAGAATCTTGTTAATAACCTGAAGGATACCAATCCTTCACTGGTTGAAGAGCTGACACCAAAGCTGCTTGGCCTTGGCGAGATCCAGAAGGTGCTGCAGAATCTCTTAAAGGAGGGAATTTCCATCAGGGATCTGCTCACTATATTTGAAACACTGGCGGACTATGCCCCTTCTACAAGAGATACAGATATCCTGACAGAGTATGTGAGACAGAGCCTGAAGAGAGCGATCTCCAGCAAGTTCTTCCCTTCCAATGAAACTACCAGTGTAGTGACGCTGGATCCAAAGCTGGAGCAGGAGATCATGGCAAGTGTGAAGCAGTCAGAGAACGGTGCATATCTGACGCTGGATCCCGAAAAAACGAAGGCGATCATGAAGAGTGTTGGTGATGAGATTGCCAAGCTGGAAAACCTGGGCAAGAATCCGATCATTGTAACATCTCCCATTGTAAGAATGTACTTTAAGCGTCTGACTGAGGATTATTACAGGGATCTGATCGTAGTATCCTATAATGAGATAGAGAATAATGTTGAACTGCAGTCGGTAGGAATGGTGACAGCATGATAATAAAGAAATTTCAGGCAAAAACAGAAAATGATGCAGTAGAAGCTGCAAAAAAAGAACTGGGAAGCGCAGTCGTGATCATGAATGTGCGCAAGGTAAAACGGAAAGGACCTTTTGGATTCCTGCTTCCACAGCTGACAGAGGTCACGGTGGCTCTTGAAGAAGAAAGCGAGCAGAAGGTGCAGTCACTGCGAAAGAATACAGACAGCCAGAATGGTAATGCTGTAAAAGCGGAGAAAACGGCAGAGAGCCGGCATGTGGCGGAAGGAGAGCTTCAGGGACAGAAGAATTTTGAAAGGCAGCTGGAAAACAGTATGATCGAAGAGAAGCTGGACAGTCTGCACAGTCTTCTGGAGCAGCAACTGAAAAAGCCTGAGGAAGAAACAGAAGAAGCGCCAGAAGAAGAGATAAAGGAAGATGAAATGTCCCGATTTATCAAACTGGTATACAATACCATGCTGGATAATGAAGTGGATGAAAAATATGCAAACCTGATCATTGATGAGATGGAGAAGAACAACAAGCCGGGAACACCGTTTGATCATGCGCTGGCGGATGTCTATCAGAAAATGATACTGAAATTTGGAAATTCACAGGAACTGACAGAAAGCCAGAAGGGACCCAAAGTTGTGTTCTTTATCGGACCGACCGGTGTTGGCAAGACAACAACCATTGCCAAGATCGCAGCAGAATATCAGCTTGATAAAAAAAAGAAGGTAGCTCTTCTGACAGCAGATACATACAGGATCGCTGCGGCTGAACAGCTTCGGACGTATGCCGGTATTCTGGAGGTACCCTTCAGAGTCATTTATTCCGCAGAAGAGATCAGCCAGGCAGTCCGTGATTTCCAGGATTATGATTATATCATGGTGGATACAGCAGGACATGCCCACCAGAATGAAGATCAGAGAGAGATCATAAAGGGACTGATCCATGCAGCAGATGGACTGACAGATACAGATGTATTCCTGGTTCTTTCTGCTACAACAAAATATAATGACCTGAAGAAGATCGTGGATGCTTACCGGGAGGTAACTGATTACAGACTGATCTTTACCAAGCTGGACGAAACAGAGGAACGGGGTAATATGTTCAATATCAGGCTTTATACAGGAGCAGAGATCTGCTACGTTACCTGCGGACAGAATGTACCGGATGATTTGGAAAGCTTTAATCCACAGAAAACAGTAAAGCTGCTGCTTGGAGGCAGAAAAGACGCAAGAAAGTAATGAGACTGGAAAAGGTATGAATTGAATGAGAGGTAAGGAATGGATCAGGCACAGCAGTTAAGAAATATCATAAAGGCGAATAATATAGCAAAGCCTGAAGCAAGAGTGATCACAGTGACCAGTGGTAAGGGCGGTGTGGGAAAATCCAATACGGCAATTAACCTGGCGATCCAGTTTCGTAAAATGGATAAGAAGGTGGTGATCCTTGATGCGGATTTCGGACTTGCCAATATAGAGATCATGTTTGGAACAGTTCCCAAGCACAATTTCTGTGATATGATATATCAGGGAAAGAGCATGAAGGAAATTATCACCTGGGGTCCTATGGATGTGGGATTTGTTTCAGGGGGCTCCGGAATAGCGGGACTTTCCAACCTGGGTAAGGAATATCTGACTTATATCATCGGAAACCTGAGGGAGTTAGATTCTATTGCAGATGTGATCATTATAGATACAGGAGCGGGGATCTCCGATTCCGTGCTGGAATTCCTGGTAGCCAGCGGAGAGATCCTGCTGGTGACGACACCGGAGCCCACTTCTATTACGGATTCCTATTCCCTGCTGAAAGCACTGAGAAGGCATCCTGACTTTGAAGAACAGGCAGTCAGGATCAAGATGGTCGCTAATAAAGTGTCCGGACAGGAGGAGGGAAGGATCCTGTATGACAAATTAAATTCCGTTGTGACCAGATACTTAAGCCTTTCTATGGAATACCTGGGAGCAGTGCCGAACGATACCCATTTAAGCAGGGCGGTCATGCAGCAGATGCCGGTTTCCCTGCAGAATCCGGGAGCGCCTTCAGCACTTGCTTATGAGGAGATCGCAGCAAGGCTGATGAATGTGGAACTGAACAGAAATGTGGCAAGACGTGGCATGGCAGCCTTTTTTGCACATATGATAGGCAACAAGAAAAATAGAGGTCAGGGGGAGAACTGATGCTGTCAAAATATGTGGTTCCGGGAAACAGAGTGGAGATTCAGTCCGCCGGACGGGTAAAATTCACAGGAGAAACAGAAAAAAAGAAGGTTTATCAGACTACTGTATATGATGTGGTATCAGAGGATCGTCTGGAGATCTATATGCCTATGGAAAAATCAAAGCTGATCCTGCTTCCGGTAGATGAAGAATTTGATCTGTATTTTTATACAACAAACGGACTGTATCAGTGCTTTGCAAAAATTATAGACAGATACAAGACAGACAATAAATATCTTCTTCTGCTGGAGCTGACCAGTAACTTAAGAAGATTCCAGCGCAGAGAATATTACCGTCTCAGCTGTGCACTGGAAATGAATGCAAGGAGTCTGCAGAAAGAGGAGATAGAGGCAGTTGAACAGAATAATAACTATCTGGTACCGGGACTTCCGCTGACCCGCAGCATTATTGTTGATATCAGTGGCGGTGGAATCCGGTTCGTAGGAGACTATGCTTATGAACAGGGAAGCCTGATCTGCTGCAAATATCATCTCCTGATCGACGGAAAAGATAAAGAGTACACACTGATCGCAAAAGTGATCGCTGTCAGGGAGCTGGATGAGCACCGGGGGCTATACGAGCACCGTGCCCAGTATATCAATATCGATACCATGGAAAGAGAAGAGATCATACGGTTTATCTTTGAAGAGGAAAGAAAGCACAGAAAAAGAGAAAAAAACATAGAATGATCACTTTGCACCCATGTGAAGCAATTGGCGTGATATAATATAAGCAATAATCAACAGGAAAGAGAAAAAAGATGAGAATGAGTGTAAAGAGTACCGGCAGCAAGGCAGTAGCCATAGCCAGTTCTACCGGTGGACCCAAAGCGCTGCAGAGTCTGATCCCGTTTCTTCCGGCAGAGTTAGATGCTCCTGTATTTATTGTACAGCATATGCCTGCAGGTTTTACAGAGGCATTGTCTATCCGGCTTGACCAGCTTTCAGGACTTTCTGTCAAGGAGGCAGCAGAGGGTGATACCGCCGAGAAAGGACATGCTTATCTTGCCAGAGGCGGAAGACATATGGAGATCAGAAAAAAAGCAGGAAAAGAAACGCTCCATTACATGGACGAACCGCCAAGAGAAGGGGTGAGGCCCTGTGCCAATTATATGTATGAATCCCTGATGGATAGTAATTATGATGAGATTATCTGTGTGGTGCTTACCGGAATGGGAGCAGATGGCACAGAGGGGATCAGACATCTCAAAGAAAAAAAGAAAGTTACCGTGATTGCACAGGATGAGGAAACGTGTACGGTGTATGGTATGCCAAAAAGCGTTGTCCAGGCACAATTGGCGGATAAAATATTGCCACTGACACAGATTGCCGGTGAGATTACAAAGAACGTGGGGGTAATTTAAAATGGATGTTAATCAGTACCTTGGTATTTTCCTGGATGAATCAAGAGAGCATCTGGAAAGCCTGAACACACAGATCATGAATCTGGAGCAGAACCCGGAGGATGCAGATACGATCAATGAGATCTTCCGTGCAGCACATTCCCTGAAGGGAATGGCAGGCACCATGGGTTATAAGAGGATGCAGAATTTGACTCATGATATGGAGAATGTTTTTACAGAGATCAGAAACGGATCCCTGAAGGTCAATTCCAACCTGATAGATATTCTGTTCCAGTGTCTGGATGCGCTGGACGAGTATACCAATAATATTCAGGAAACATCAGATGAGGGGACGAATGATAACAAGCCTCTTATAGAACAGCTGAATGCGTTCCTGAAGGAGGGCAAATCTGATGCCCAGATGGAAGAGCAGAAGAAGGAAACGAAGGAAGAGGCGACAAAGGCAGAAGAGGGTACCGGCCGCAGCTGGGAGCAGATCTCACTTGGAGATCCGGAAAAGCATGTGATTGCCACGGCAAAGGAACAGGGAAAGCAGGTCTATGGTCTGACGATCCGTATACAGGAAACCTGTATCCTAAAGGCTGCAAGAGCATTTCTTGTTTATAAGGCAGTGGAGGAAAAGGCAGAGATCATTGTCTGCAATCCTTCTGCGCAGGATATAGAGGATGAAAAGTTTGACCTGGAGTTCAGCCTGATCATAATCTCCGACCAGCCGCTTGAAGAGATCATCAAGGCTGCGGAGAATGTATCCGAGATTGCTTCTGTTGTCGGCGATGTGATCAATATTGATACATCAGTGAAAGAGGAGCCGGAGGAAAAACCGGCTGTAGTGGCAGGAAAGCCGGAAACCAAGCCTGCAGCGGCACCACAGAACAGTGCACCAGTTAAGCAGCAGACAGATAAAAAGGGTGGAAAGCCGGTAGTGAACAGGACTGTCCGCGTTGATATTGAGAAGCTGGATGTGCTGATGAACCTTGTCAGTGAGCTGATCATAGCCAAAAACTCACTGGTATCTGCTTCCAGCACAGAAGGAGCGACAGGTGCAGGCTTTAATGAGCAGATTGAATATCTGGAGAGTGTAACCACGAACCTGCATGAGTCTGTCATGAAGGTCCGGATGGTTCCCATTGAAAGCGTAGTCAGCAAGTTCCCGAGAATGATCCGTGAGCTGTCCAAGAAGCTGGATAAGAAGATGGAACTGTACATGACAGGTGAGGAAACAGAGCTGGATCGTACTGTGGTGGATGAGATCGGGGATCCTCTGATGCATCTGCTCCGTAACAGCGCAGATCATGGACTGGAATCAGCAGAGGTACGTGCAAAGAGAGGAAAGCCGGAGGTTGGTTCTATTTTCCTGGATGCTTATCAGGATGGCAACAATGTAGTCATCGAAGTAAGAGATGACGGTAATGGTATTGATACAGAGGCTGTCAAACAGAAGGCGATCGAAAGAGGAGTGATCACACCGGAGCAGGCCGATAGCATGAGCGAGAAGGATATCATTGGATTGCTTTTCCATGCAGGCTTTTCTACATCCCAGAAGGTCACCGATATATCTGGAAGAGGTGTCGGGCTTGATGTCGTGAAGTCCAAGATCGAATCCTTAAGCGGTGAGGTAGAGGTAAAATCCAAGCTTGGAGAAGGAAGCACATGGATCATCAGACTGCCACTGACCCTTGCTATCATCCAGGCACTGATGGTTATTGTCGGTGGTGAGAAGTATGCGATCTCTCTAGGCAGTATCCAGACAATTGAGGACATCAATCCGGCTGAGATCAAGCTGGTTGGAAATAACGAAGTGATCAACCTGAGAGGAAATGTGATCCCACTTGTCAGACTGAGCAAAGAACTTGATATTGAGAGTCAGAAGTCTCCGGAAGAAAATATGGTAGTCGTTATTGTGAAGAAGGGCGAGAAGCTGGCGGGGCTGGTTGTGGATGAGCTGATCGGACAGCAGGAGATCGTTATTAAATCACTTGGCAAATATATTAACAAGTGCAAGATCATCAGCGGTGCAACCATTCTCGGTGACGGCGAGGTAGCACTGATTCTGGATGCCAACGCACTCATTTAGAACAGGGGGATTTAGAAGATGGATCAGTTAAAAACAATAGAAACAGCTGAAGTAGCAGAAGCAGCAGCACAGTATATCGTTGTACGGCTTGGCGAAGAGCAGTATGGTATTGATATACGATATGTGGATAATATTGTCCGTATGCAGCATATTACAAGAGTTCCCAAGGTAGCATCCTATATCAGGGGAGTAATCAATCTTCGTGGAGAAGTGATCCCTGTGATGAGCATCCGGTTAAAGATGGGTCTTCCTGAGGATGTTGAGGTCAAATCTACAAGGATTATTATCCTGAAGCATGAGCAGCATGGAACAATCGGCATCATTGTGGATGAAGTAAAGGAAGTGGTAACACTTACTACTGACTGTATTGAAAAAATGGCGTATGATGGAAATGAGAATAAGAGTCATTTTATTTCCGGCATTGGAAAAAACGGAGAAGAGCTGATTTCCTTACTGGATCTGAATTCGGTCTTACTTGAAAAATAAAGCATAATCAGTTAGGAGAGTTTCATGAAAAATCTTAATATGGACGAATTAACGAACCAGTACTACGATGTGCTGAAAGAGCTTGGCAACATCGGTGCAGGAAATGCTACGACCGCACTTGCACAGATGATCGGATGCAAGGTAGATATGTCTGTTCCCAAGGTTCAGCTGCTTGATTTTAATAAGCTTGGAGAACTGGTTGGCGGTGAAGATGAACTGATGGTAGGTATTTATCTCCAGGTAGAGGGCGATATTGAAGGAAGCATGATGTTCATCCAGAAGAAGGTCTCTGCAGCCCATCTTGTTAATAAGCTGATGTGTGGCATGCTGGGTGTTACAGAAGATGAGATTACCAGCCATGAATTTGGCGAAATGGAATGCTCTGCGATCAAGGAAGTAGGTAATATCATTACCGGTGCATATTTAAATGCACTCTCTTCCCTGACAGGGCTGAAGATCTATCCTTCTGTACCACAGCTTGGAATAGACATGGCAGGGGCGCTTTTAAGCGTGCCTGCAGTGGAGTTTGGATTATATGCCGATAAGATTCTTCTTGTGCAGACACAGTTCTCAGATGCAGTAGAGCTGGATGGTTATTTTATACTGATACCCGATATGGAATCTTATGAAAAGATTTTGACAGCACTTGGTGTGATGTAGGGTAAAGGAGATTCTTTTGCTATGGGTGAAGTATATAAGGTAGGAATGGCGGATATGGCAGTCTGCAGTGGAGATGATGCTGTTACCACGCTCGGGCTTGGTTCATGCATCGGAATTGCGATCCGGGATCCGGGGACAGGAGTTGGCGGATTGGTACATATTATGCTGCCTGACAGTAAAGAAATCAGAAATAATACCAACAGACCCAAATTTGCAGATACCGGAATTGAAGACCTGGTAGATGCAATTGTGAAAAAGGGTGGAAACAGGAACCGTCTGGTAGCCAAGATCGCCGGCGGCGCACAGATGTTCTCCTTTGGCAGCGGTAATGAAGCCATGAGAGTAGGGGACAGAAACGCAGCGGCCAGCCGGAAGAAGCTGGGTGAACTGAAAATCCCGCTCCTTTCAGAGGATACCGGAGAGAATTATGGCCGGACAGTTATTTTCTATCCTAAAACGGGGGATTATGTGATTCGGGCAATCGGTAAGCCGGAGAAAACAATATGAGTAATAAAAAGCTGTTTGCTCCTTTTCTGATGCTGCTTGCAGGGGCAGTGGTATCCATTGTCATGTTCTTGAGTGATTATGACATGACACAGCGGCTTACCATATTGCTTCTGTCAATGCTGTTCTTTTATTGCGTGGGCCTTTTTATCCAGAAGAAAATGGTAAAGTTTTTGGACGAGATCCAGAAAAAGGAAGAGACACAGAAGGCAGAAGAAGGAGAAGTCATAGAAAAAGAGGCTAAGAAGGAAGAGGCTGAAAAGGAAGAAAAATAGTCTATGGCTGAGGAAGAACTGTATCGGAGGTTACCATGGACGAAGCAGCAAGAAACAGGCTTTTTGAAGACTATGCCAAAAACAGGTCACCAGAAATACGGGAACAGATCATACTGGAATATGCTCCGCTTGTAAAGCTGGTGGCAGGACGGCTCAGTATGTATCTTGGATACAATGTAGAATATGATGATCTGGTTGGATATGGGGTATTTGGTCTGATAGATGCCATAGATAAATATGACAATATGAAGGCTGTCAAATTTGAAACCTATGCCAGCCTCCGGATCAGGGGAGCAATACTGGATCAGATCCGGAAAATGGACTGGATCCCGAGAACGATCCGTCAGAAACAGAAAAAAATAGATGCGGCCATGAAGGCCATTGAAGCTGAAAAGGGCAGAGCGGCAACAGATGAGGAAATTGCCGGGGAGCTTGGTATTTCAGCGGACGAATATACTGGCTGGCAGTCACAGATGAAGATAACAGGGGTGGTATCGCTGGATGAATTCCTGGAGGGGGGAAGTGAGGTTCCTTCCCTGCAGAGTACCCAGCATCGCTATGACGAGCCGGAGGACGTGATCGAAAAGGATGAACTGAAAAAGAAGCTGGCAGAGGCACTGGAGCTTCTGACAGAAAAAGAAAAGAAGGTGATCCTTCTTTATTATTATGAGGATCTGACATTAAAGGAGATCAGTAATATCCTTGCGGTATCAGAGTCCAGAATTTCGCAGCTGCATACACGTGCACTGCAGAAAATGAAAGCTAAAATGGGAAATTATATGGGGATCTTTTCCCGGTAGCAGAGGCTTAGCATTTTCAGGAGAGCTGATACAGAGGTAGTGAGAGGGGACGGGTATTGCTATGAAAAATGGGTATTTCCAGCTGGTGTGTGGACCGCAGGGAACAGGACTTAAGGTCTTTGCACCAAAGGACGGTGGGGAAGCTGTCAATGTGAAAGAGGTTATGGAGTATCTGACGAGAAACCAGATTCCTTATGATACGCCTGCGCTTTCAAAGGGGTTACAGAATGCAGCTGCATCAAGACAGGAGATATATCTGCTTATGCTGAACAGGGAAGCCTGCAAAGAGGTAAATGAAAGCTACAGCCTGCTTGCAAGTGAAGACCGCATGAGCGTGATTGTCAGATTTTATCCGGCATCTGAGAATGGAGAGAGCCTGAAGCCGCAGGAGCTGATCCGGGATCTTACTTTTAAAAGGATCACTTATGGTGTGCGCAGAAATGAGATTTTTGACTTCCTTTCGCATGTCAGATACTGTACAGACCTGCAGGCTGCTGCTGGAAAAGCACCTAGAAACGGATCTGATGCAAGGATAGAATATTATTTCCAGACAGACAAAAAGGCAAGACCCACACTGAAAGAAGACGGGAGTGTAGATTTCTTTCATCTGAATACAATTAATCACTGCAAAAAAGGAGATGTCCTTGCAAGACTCTATCCGGAAGACCGGGGAGAGGCAGGATCTACTGTATATGGAGAAAAGATTCCGCCAAGAGAAGTAAAGGCGGGTGTCCTTCATTATGGGAGAAATATTTCCATTTCCGAAGATAAGACAGTGCTGACGGCAGAGACAGACGGGCATGTCATGCTGGTAGAAGGATCTGTCTTTGTATCAGATGTACTGGAAGTGGAAAATGTGGACACCTCTACCGGAAATCTGGATTATGAAGGCAGTGTCAAGATCAATGGAAATGTCTGTGCCAATTTCGAGGTCAGGGCACGGGGAGACATAGAAGTAGCAGGTATCGTAGAGGGAGCCGGACTGTTTGCGGGTGGTAATATCATCATAGCAAGAGGGATGAACGGCATGGCCAGGGGAGAGCTTCAGGCCGGTGGAAACATTGTAGCCAAGTTCCTTGAAAATGCCAGGGTATCAGCAGGCGGCAGTGTTTCCACAGAATCGATCCTTCACAGCAGGGTAACTGCAGGAACACAGATCGTAGTTACAGGTAAGAGAGGATTTATTACCGGAGGAAAAGTATGTGCTACCAGCCTGATTCAGGTCAAGACGCTCGGGTCTCCCATGGGGACGGATACGGTTGTAGAGGTGGGAATGGATCCACTCAAGAAGGCAAGACTGCAGGAGCTTCAGAAGCAGGTGACAGAAAGCAGCAGGATGATCGCACAGATCCAACCAGTTCTGGCAGCATTGTCAAAGAAGATGGCACAGGGTGTAAAGCTTCGGCCGGATCAGCTTAAGGGTCTGCAGGAAATGGTGCAGCAGGAAAAGCAGCTTAAGGAGATCGTAGCTAATAATAATGAGGAACTGACAGACCTACAGTCTGTCCTGCAGGAGAGCAGCGGTGCAAAGGTAGAGGTGTCCGGCGAAGTATATGCCGGAACGAAGATATGTATTTCGGACGTTTCTCTTGTTGTTAAGGAAAGTATGCGTCACTGCAAGTTTAAAAAAGAGCAGGGCGATGTAAAAATGTCTGCTTTATAGGGGACAGAAGGAGTGCCTATGACGATCAGCAGAGTAGAACTGCAGGGGCAGATCACCAGAGCCCAGGATTTTACAGCAATCAAACATCAGGAAGACAGCAGAGGGTTTGTTGAGCAGGCCAATATCCATCAGAAAACAGAGCAGAAGGTTGAAGTGAAGGCTCGTCAGGTACAGCATGGCGACAAGGCTGAGAATGAGGGAAAACGATTTGATGCCAAGGATAGTGGAAACGGCCATTATTATGGAGATGGCGGCAAAAAGCGCAAAAAGCAGGAAGAAAAGAAAAAGCCGTCTGCAGGCGGCTACGGCGGCTTTGACATAAAAATTTAAAGATACAGGTGAGAACATGAATACAACAGAACTGATTTTGCTGATTGCAGGTGCACTGGTATTTACCATCAGCTTTTTACTTCCTACAGGAAAGAAGGAGAAAAAAGAGGAGGGGGCAGAGGTCAGGATACCGGAAGAAGAGCTCCGGGAGAAAATTGAGGGTGAAGTCAGGGAAGCCCAGCAGAAGATAAATGATATTGTAGAGGAAACTGTGAAATATTCCATGGAAAAGACAGAACGTGTCATGGAGAAAACAAGCAATGAAAAGATCATGGCAATTAATGAATTTTCAAACACGGTTCTGGAGCAGATCGGCAAAAACCATAAAGAGGCCGTTTTCCTTTATGATATGCTGAATGACAAGCATGATAAGCTGAAAAATACAGTCAGTGAGGCCATGACAGTAGAAGGGAAACTGAAAGAAGAACTGGAGCAGGCGAAATTCAGTCCCATACAGGCAGAACGGGTTACGGTGCTTCCGGATCTGACGGCAGAGAGTGGAGCAGGGGCAGTGGCACCTGCAGCCTCCGGTATGGCAGAAACAGGCGCTGAAGCAGGAAATGCCAGAAAAAGGAAGAGTGCAGATGGGGCGGCAAAGGAGCCGGCAAGAAAACGGAAGCCCTCACCTGCAAAGACCAAAGCAGAGGAAGCCGCACAGTCAGAGAATCAAGCTGACAGAAAAGAGACTGCAAAACTTGTAGATGTGAGTATGGCAGCAGCCGGTAAGAACGGCAGCAGAAATAATAATGAAAAGATCAGGGAGCTTCATAAGGCAGGTAAGTCCAATATGGCAATTGCCAAAGAGCTTGGACTAGGTATTGGGGAAGTGAAGCTGGTGCTGGATCTGTTCGCAGATACGTAAAGGCACAAAGGAGAAGTTTTACATGAAATTAAAATACTATCTGAGAGGACTTGGCATTGGTATTCTGGTAACTGCTGTTATCATGGGTGTTACGCAGGGAAGCAGAAAGGAAACACTGTCAGACCGGGAGATCAGGGAAAGGGCAGCCGCCCTTGGTATGGTGGAGCCTGGAAATTCCCTGGCTGATCTGGAAGCGGCAGAAACACCAGCAGCAACAGAGATACCGGAGGCAATAGAAACACCGGCAGCAACAGAGACACCGGAGGCAGCAGAAACACCGGCAGCAACAGAGACACCGGAGGCAACGGAAGCACCGGCAGCGACACCGGAGGTGACGGCCAGACCGACACAGAAGCCTGCAGAGGAAGAGGAAGGAAGCTCTTATACATTTGAGATCCAGGCGGGGGACAGCTCCTATCAGGTGGCTTACAGACTGCAGCAGGCAGGACTTGTGGCAGATGCCAGGGACTTTGATAATTATCTGTGCTCCAAAGGATATGACAGAAAACTCAAAACAGGATCATATGAAATTCCGGAAACGGCAACGGAAGAGGAGATCAGTGAGATCCTGTGTGGCAGATAACTGGAAGATAAAGAAAAATAAAAATGCGGAAAATCTGGCTGAATTTGCGAAAACCCTCTTGAAAAAAGAGGGTTTTAGTGCTATACTGTGCAAGTATGACTATAAAGCATGTGTATCAATTTCCTGCCGGTGCCCTTGACGCAGGGTAGGCAGCTGAGCGGAAGATACGCAGAAGCGCAACCAAATGGAGGTAAAGACATGAGCGTTATTTCAATGAAGCAGTTATTAGAGGCAGGTGTTCATTTCGGACATCAGACAAGAAGATGGAACCCCAAGATGGCTCCTTATATCTTCACAGAGAGAAATGGTATCCACATTATCGACCTGCAGAAGTCTGTAGGAAAGGTTGATGAGGCTTACAGAGCAGTATTTGAGATCGCTGCACAGGGCGGAACCATTCTTTTCGTAGGTACCAAGAAGCAGGCTCAGGACGCTGTTAAGACAGAAGCTGAGCGTTGCGGTATGTACTATGTAAACGAGAGATGGCTTGGCGGTATGCTTACCAACTTCAAGACTATCCAGAGCAGAATTGACAGATTAAAGGCAATCGAGACCATGTCTGAGGACGGTACTTTTGATGTTCTTCCCAAGAAGGAAGTTATCGCTCTTAAGAAAGAGTGGGAGAAGCTGGAGAAGAACCTTGGCGGTATCAAGACCATGACAAGAATTCCCGATGCCATTTTCGTAGTAGATCCCAAGAAGGAAAGAATCTGCGTACAGGAAGCTCATACACTGGGAATTACACTGATCGGTATCGGTGATACCAACTGTGATCCTGAAGAGCTGGATTACATTATTCCTGGTAATGATGATGCTATCAGAGCTGTTAAGCTGATCGTTTCCAAGATGGCTGATGCTGTTATCGAGGCAAATCAGGGTGAGGAAGCTGTTACAGAGGAGCTTGCTCAGGCAGCAGAGGGAACAGAAGCTACTGATATCGAAGAAGTGGCAGATGCAGAATAATTAAAGCAAACAGATTCAGGAGGAAATAACGATGGCTAACATTACAGCAGCTATGGTAAAAGAGTTAAGAGAAGCTACCGGAGCAGGTATGATGGACTGCAAGAAGGCTCTTAATGAAACCGATGGAGATATGGACGCAGCCGTTGAGTTCTTAAGAAAGAACGGACAGGCTAAGGCAGAGAAGAAGGCAGGAAGAATCGCAGCAGAAGGTCTCTGCTGTGTAACCTTAAAGGATGATAAGACAGCAGCAGTTGTTGAAGTTAACTCTGAGACAGACTTCGTTGCAAAGAATGAAGAGTTCCAGACATTTGTAAAGGCAGTTGCAGAGCAGGCAGTTAACTCTGACGCAGATGACATGGAAGCATTTATGGCAGAAAAGTGGAATGCAGATCCTTCCATTACTGTTAAGGAAGCTCTGGTTGCCAAGGTTGCCAAGATCGGTGAGAATTTAAATATCAGAAGATTTGAGAAGATCGTTGCTGATAACGGCTGTGTCGTATCTTATGTACACGGTGGCGGAAGAATCGGTGTTGTTGTAGAAGCACAGACAGACGTTGTAAATGATGCTGTTAAGGAAGCACTTACCAACGTAGCTATGCAGATCGCAGCACTTTCTCCCAAGTATGTATCTACAGCAGATGTATCTGAAGAATACAAGGCTCATGAGAAAGAGATCCTGATGGCACAGATCGCTAATGATCCCAAGATGGCTGGAAAGCCTGAGAAGGTTATCGAGGGTGCTGTTGTCGGACGTCTTAACAAGGAACTGAAGGAGGTTTGTCTCCTTGAGCAGCCTTATGTTAAAGCTGAAGATGGCAAGCAGACTGTAGCACAGTACCTTGCACAGGTTTCCAAGGAAACAGGCGCTGACCTTTCTGTTAAGAAATTTGTTCGTTTCGAAACAGGTGAAGGTCTGGAAAAGAAAGTTGACGATTTCGCAGCGGAGGTTGCTGCACAGGCAGGTATGTAATCCGTTCTGAATAAAAGAAGAACAGTGATGAGGCCCGGGAGTTTCATAGATAGTGTTTTCCCCTGTCTGTGGAATAACCGGGCTTCTTTCTTTTTAGTCAAGGTAAGGAGTTTTTGATTATGGTAAAATATATTGCAAAACGAATTGGTCTTGCAATCGTGACAATCTGGGCGGTGGCAACCATCACTTTCTTTCTGATGAATCTGGTTCCCGGTGGTCCGTTCCTTTCTGAAAAGGCAATCAGTCCCCAGGCAACAGCTGCGCTGGAAGCAAAGTATGGACTGGATAAGCCGCTCTTCCAGCAGTATCTGACATATATCAAAGATGCACTGCATGGAGATTTTGGTGACAGCTTAAAGCAGAGAGGGCGTACTGTCATGGACATCATTAAGATGAAGTTCCCGGTGTCTGCAAGAGTCGGTGGTGTATCTGTACTGGTATCTCTGATCCTTGGAGTGCCGCTTGGCTGTATTGCTGCCCTGAAGAGAGGGAAGTTTGCAGACAGTCTGATCAGTGTGGTGGCAACCTGTGGCATTGCGGTTCCCAGCTTTGTTATCTGTACACTTCTGCTGTATTTCTTCGGAGTTAAGCTGCAGATCCTTCCCACCATGGGATTGACAACAGCAAAGCATTATGTGATGCCGGTCATGGCACTGGCTTTTTATCCAACAGCCTATATTATGCGTCTGATGCGTTCTTCCATGCTGGACGTACTGGGGCAGGACTATATGCGGACTGCAAAGGCCAAGGGACTTGCGGGAGGCAAGATCCTTTTCAAGCACGCACTCCGTAATGCGATTCTTCCGGTTATTACCTATGTGGGTCCGCTTTTGGCTTATACGGTAACAGGAAGCTTTGTAGTAGAGAAGATTTTTACGATCCCGGGACTTGGCGGTGAGTTTATCGCAGCCATTAACGGACGAGATTATACACTGATCATGGGGACAACGATCTTTCTTGCCACACTCATTATTCTTATGAATGTTGTGGTAGATATTGTTTACAAGCTCGTAGATCCCAGAATTAAATTAAAGTAAGGAGCAGACCCCATGAAAGAAAATCCAATCAGTTTTCAGTTAAAATTAAAGCCTGAAGATTTTCTCCCGGCAACAGAGGAAGAAAAGCAGAGTCAGGTGATCATGCGTGAGAGTGTCAGCTTCTGGAAGGATGGCGGACGTCGTCTCCGCAAAAATAAGGTGGCTATGGTAAGCCTTGTAGTGATCATTATCATCATGATCTTTTCCTTTGTGGTTCCTTCCTTTTATCCTTATTCCTATAAGGAGCAGATCAAGGGAGCAAACAACCTGCGCCCCATGCAGTATTCTTCAGAGGAGCAGGCAAGGATCGATGCCGGTGAAAAGGTATTCCCTCATGTCTTTGGCACAGACAAGATGGGACGTGATTACGCCATCCGTGTCATGATGGGAAGCCGTATTTCTCTGTTAGTTGGTCTGATCGCAACAGGGATCATCCTGATCATCGGATCCATTTACGGATCTGTGGCAGCCTTTTTTGGAGGCTGGGTGGATCTGGTCATGATGCGTATTGTTGATATTATATACACGATTCCGGATATCCTGCTGATCGTACTGTTATCCTTTGCACTAAAGGATCCCCTGTCCCGGCTGAAGAATGTAGCAGGCTTTGCCTGGGTAGGCATAGTAGGTGAAAACCTGATCAGTATTTTTGTTGTATTTGCCCTTTTATACTGGGTAGGTATGGCGAGAATGGTCAGAAGCCAGGTTCTGATGCTGAAGGAAAGTGAATATGTAACAGCAGCAAGGGCACTCGGCGTAAGCAATGGAAAGATCATCAGAAAGCATCTGCTGACCAACTGTATCGGTACTCTGATCGTTACCACTACACTGCAGATCCCCTCATCCATTTTTACAGAAAGCTTCTTAAGCTTCCTTGGTATGGGTGTTGCCGTACCGCTTCCGTCCCTTGGCTCCCTTGCCAGTGATGCGATCAACGGTATGAATACGTATCCGTATCTTTTGTTTATTCCGGCTCTTTTGATCAGCTTGATCATTCTGAGCTTTAACCTTTTCGGTGATGGTCTTCGGGATGCATTTGATCCCAAGCTGAAAAATTAATGCAGGAGGGAGAGAAAATGGCAGAATATCTGGTAGATATTAAAAATGAAAGACTTTCCTTTTTCACACCTGCTGGTGAAGTAAAGGCATTAAATGATGTGTCCATTCATCTGAAGGAAGGCGAGGTGCTTGGCATTGTAGGAGAAAGTGGTTCCGGTAAGTCTGTAACAGCCTACAGTCTGATGGGGCTGACGGCATATCCCGGTAAGCTGATCGGCGGTAGTCTGCAGTTTAATGGACATGAGATCGAGAAAATGAGTGAGAAGGAAATGAGAAGGATCCGTGGAAATGAAGTATCCATTATTTTCCAGGATCCCATGACCAGTCTGAATCCGGTATATACCGTAGGCAATCAGATCATGGAAGTGATTCTTCTCCATACAGATAAGAACAGAAAGCAGGCCAGGGAAAGAGCCAAAGAGCTGCTTACCCTTGTTGGTATCAATGAGCCTGATAAGAGATTAAAGCAGTATCCTCATGAGCTGTCCGGTGGTATGAGACAGAGAGTCATGATCGCTATGGCACTTGCCTGCGAACCAAAGCTCCTGATCGCAGATGAGCCGACAACAGCACTTGATGTGACCATACAGGCACAGATCCTGGAGCTGATGATGGAACTGAAGGACAAGCTTGGCATGGCGATCATCATGATCACCCATGACCTTGGCGTGGTTGCCAGCATGTGCGAGAGGATCGCAGTTATGTATGCCGGCAGGATCGTGGAATACGGTACTACAGAGGATATCTTCTACAATCCGAAGCATCAGTATACCAGGGGACTGATCCGTTCCATTCCGAGAATTGACACAAAGGAACATGAAAGACTGGTTCCCATTGAAGGAACACCCGTTGACCTTCTGAACCCGCCTGCAGGATGCCCGTTTGCACCGAGATGCGAAGCATGTATGAAGATCTGTCTTCGTGAAATGCCTCCGGTAACAAACTTTGATGAGGTGCATTATACCCAGTGCTGGCTGAATCAGAAGGAAGAGATGGAGAAGGGAGCAGCCAATGAGTGATACATTAGTTCAGGTAGAACATTTACAGCAGTATTTTCCGGCAGGGGGATACGGCAAAAATAAAAAATATATCCAGGCGGTAGATGATGTTTCCTTCACCATTGAGAGGGGAGAAACGCTGGGACTTGTTGGTGAGTCAGGCTGCGGCAAGACCACTACAGGACGTACTCTCCTTAGGCTTTATGAGCCTACCGGTGGACGGTTTATTTATGACGGTGATGTGATCTTTGATGTAGAAAAGAAGATCAAGGTGGATATGCTGCCTTACCGTAAGAGAATGCAGATCGTTTTCCAGGATCCTTATGCCAGTCTGGATCCAAGAATGACAGTCGGTGATATCATCGGGGAAGCCATTGACGTACACAAGATAGCGGCAAACAAAAAAGAGAGATATGACATTATTATAGAAATGCTTCGCAGGGTCGGATTGAATTCTGAGCATGCAAACCGTTATCCGCACGAGTTTTCTGGTGGTCAGCGCCAGAGAGTCGGTATTGCGAGGGCACTGGCAGTGAATCCGGAATTCATTGTCTGTGATGAACCGATCTCTGCACTGGATGTTTCCATTCAGGCACAGGTCATCAATATGTTTGAGGATCTGCAGGAGCAGATGGGGCTGACTTACCTGTTTATTGCCCATGATCTTTCTGCAGTAAAGCATATCTCCAACCGGATCGGCGTTATGTATCTGGGAAGAATGGTGGAGCTGGCTGACAGCTATGAGCTGATCACAAGACCTCTTCATCCCTATACGAAGAGCCTGATCTCCGCAATCCCTATTGCCGACCCGGGAAAGGCCAGGGAAAGCAGACGTATCGTGCTTGAAGGAGATGTTCCAAGTCCTTTAAATCCCCCTTCAGGATGCCGGTTCCGTACCAGATGTCCCTATGCGGATGAAACCTGTGCTGCGGCTGCTCCCGAGTGGAAAGAAATCGAAAAAGGACATTTTGCCGCCTGCCATCATATTGACAAGTGTAACTAAATATGGTAACAATATAAGAGTTATTATTTATTATAGGAGGAAGTATTATGAAAAAGAGAGCACTTGCACTCGTTCTCACAGCTGCCATGGTTCTTGGCTTAACAGCCTGCGGCGGAAGCTCCAATGGAGCAGCAACTGATTCTGCAGCAGACGGACAGACAGCTGGAACAGAGACAGAGGCAGAAGCCCCTGCTTCTGCAACAGGTGAGAAGATCTTATCCGTACAGGTAGGACCTAATCCTGAAACCATTGATCCTGCTTTAAACAGCGCTGTTGATGGTGGTAACATGTTATTACATTCTTTTGAATGCCTTCTGGCAGTTGATGAAGATGGTCAGCTGATACCCGGACAGGCAGAGTCCTATGAAGTATCCGAAGACGGACTTACCTGGACATTCCATTTAAGAGAGGGTCTTAAATGGTCAGATGGTTCTGATTTAAATGCAAATGATTTTGTTTACAGCTGGAAGAGAGTATGCGATCCTATGGTAGCTGCTCCCTATGCTGAAACTGTACTTTCCATGGTAGAAGGCTATGACAAGGCAATTGAGGGTGATCTTGACGCCCTTCAGGTAGTTGCTTCTGATGACAACACTCTGGTTGTTACTCTGAACACTCCCTGCTCCTACTTCGGAAGCCTTGCAGCATTTGCTACCTTAAGCCCTGTTCAGCAGGCAACTGTAGAAGCAAATGGTGATGCATGGGCAACAAGTGCTGAGACATACATCAGCAATGGACCTTTCTATGTATCTGAGTGGGTTCCCGGATCTTATATCATGATGACTAAGAACCCTTACTACTGGAATGCTGATGCAATCAAGCTTGATGGTATCAAGTGGAACCTGATCGAGGATTCCAACGCTGCGTACAGTGCATACCAGACAGGTGAAGTCCAGATGATCAAGGATGTTCCTACAGAAGAGATCCCTACCTTAAAGGACAGTGCTGATTTCTATGTAGATCCTATCATTGGTACCTATTACCTCAGCATGAACCTTGAAAGAGATGCATTCAAGGATGCAAAGGTACGTAAGGCATTAAGCCTTGCTATTGACCGTGATTATGTTGCAAATACCCTGATGCAGGGAACCTATTCACCTGCAGACAATCTTCTGGGAGCCGGCTGGATCGATATGGACGGAAAGCAGTTCAAGGATAATGCAAACGGTGGTAAGTCTTATATCGATGTTACCAACTATGAAGCAAATCTGGAAGAAGCCAAGCAGCTTCTGGCTGATGCCGGTTATCCGAATGGGGAAGGCTTCCCGACCATCACATATACAACCAACGATGCCGGTTACCACAAGGTAGTTGCTGAATATTTACAGCAGGCGTGGGCAGAGATTGGTATCGACCTTCAGGTAGATATCGTTGAGTGGGCTTCCTTCACACCTATGCGTCGTAACGGTGATTTTGATGTTGCACGTAACGGCTGGGTAGGAGACTACAGTGATCCTTCCAATATGCTGGAGCTGTTCTACTCAACCAATGGTAACAATGATGGTAAGTTCACCAATGCAGACTACGATGCAGCTATCGATCTTTCCAGAACAACACTGGATGCTGACGAGCGTTCACAGGCTCTCCATACAGCAGAAGACATTCTGATGGAGGAAGCTGGATGTATCCCTGTTGCATATTACAACGATTTCTGGTTACAGAGTGACAAGATCACAGGATCCTGGCATTCACCTTACGGATACTGGTACTTCATGTACGCAGATATCACAGAATAAGGCAGACTTACAGGCTTACAGATAAGGTAAGATAATTCTGAGGGCAGACTCAAATGGTTACTTGAGTCTGCTCTCTTTTTGTGTTAAACTATAAGCAAATCGTGTTAAAGGAGCAGATGGCATATGGAAGAGTCGGCCACCCGCAGAAAGCGGATCAACCGCCTGAAGAAGATGATCCTTGGCGGAGTTATGATGGCTGTACTTATTCCTGTGACAGCGAGTATTATACTGAGTGTCCGGGCGCATCAGCTATCCGACAGGATCAGACAGCAGGAAGCTGTTATCCAGGAGCTGGAGGACGAAAATAAAAATCTGGCAGGAACTTTCTTGACAGAAACGATAGAAGAATCCGAAAGAGAAGCTTTGCAGGAAGAGCAGGACGCAGGGACACCGGCAGCCGGAGAGGAAGAAGAGGGTCAAAAAAAGATTTACCTTACCTTTGATGACGGACCGAGCAGTAATACGGATGAGATCCTGGATATCCTGAAGGCCTACGATGTGAAGGCGACCTTTTTTGTGGTAGGGAAGACGGATGAAGCTTCCAAAAAGGCATACAGAAGGATCGTAGAAGAGGGACACACGCTTGGCATGCATTCCTACAGTCATTCTTATGCGGATATTTATGATTCTGAGGAAGATTTTCAGACTGATATGAAAAAGCTGCAGGAATATCTATATGAACTGACCGGTGTATGGCCAAGATTTTACCGTTTTCCGGGAGGAAGCTCCAATACCGTGAGTAATATAGATATGCAGAAGCTGGCAGACTGGCTGACGGATCAGGGGGTCACTTATTTTGACTGGAATGTGGCATCGGGGGATGCAGTCAGCAGGGAGCTTCCGGCAGAGACACTTCTGGCGAACTGTCTTGCAGGCATCAGAAATCAGCAGAGCTGTGTGGTACTTATGCATGATGCAGCAAATAAAGATACGACGGTGGAAGCCCTGCCGGAGATCATTTCAGAAATCCGTCTGCAGGAGGATGCTGTTTTTCTGCCTATTACAGATGACACGATACCTGTGCAGCATACTATTAAAGCACAGACAGAAGAAAGTAATTGATTTCAGTTACGAATCATGAAGATACAAAGAAGCGAATGGAGGACTTACCAATGGGATTTTTCTCAGATTTAAAGGATGATTTATCACAGGCAGTCAATGAGCTGATGCCGGAAGAGGGAGCTGAAGAGGCAGAAGCAAAGAAAAACGCGGAAGCAGAAGAGGCGGCCGATGATGGCGCAGATGCAGTCCGGGAAACAGAAAAAGCAGAGGAAAGCAGTACAGTGAACGGTTTTGATGCGGATCTCGGAGCAATGCTTGATAATGTGGATAATCTTTCTGCTACGAAGGAGTCTGCTTATACACAGCCGGCAGAGAAAGCAGAGATGCCGTCTTCCTCCGGAAAGAGACCCAGTGATGAGGTTTCCACACTGACTGAGAGCATGATCATCAATGGTAATATTGCAACCGAGGGTGCACTGGATGTCAGAGGAAGCATTGTTGGTAATGTGGAGGCTCTTGGTAAACTGAATATTACAGGTACCATCCAGGGAAATTCCCAGGCAGCAGAGATCTATGCAGAAGGAGCCAAGATCACAGGAGAACTGAAGAGCAGTGGCTCTATCAAGGTAGGACAGAGTACAGTCATCATCGGAAACCTGTATGCAAACAGTGCTGTGATCGCAGGTGCGATCAAGGGTGATATTGATGTGAAGGGACCCGTTGTCCTGGATTCTTCAGCTATCGTCATGGGGGATATCAAATCCAAATCTGTACAGATCAACAATGGTGCCGTGATCGAAGGTATGTGTTCACAGTGCTATGCAGAAGTAAATCCGACCTCCTTCTTTGAAGAGATCAAGAAAATGAAATAGGCGGTGACTGGTATGAAGAGAATTTTGCTTAAGCTGAGTGGTGAAGCCCTTGCTGGTGACAAAAAAACCGGCTTTGATGAAGAAACAGTAAGAAAGGTGGCACTTCAGGTTAAAGAGCTGACAGACAGTGGGATTGAAGTGGGTATCGTAACCGGTGGCGGTAATTTCTGGAGAGGCCGTACGAGTGAAAATATTGACAGGACCAAGGCAGACCAGATCGGGATGCTGGCGACTGTCATGAACTGTATTTATGTTTCTGAGATCTTCAGAAGTGTTGGTATGAAGACAGCCGTGCTGACACCCTTTGAGTGCGGATCCTTTACCAAGCTTTTCTCCAAGGACAGAGCCAATAAATATTTCAGCAGGGGAATGGTCGTGTTCTTTGCAGGCGGTACCGGACATCCATATTTCTCTACTGATACTGGTGTTGTACTGAGAGCCATTGAAGTAGAGGCAGAGGTCATTCTGCTTGCCAAGTCTATCGACGGTGTATACGATAAGGATCCCAAGACAAGTCAGGATGCAAAGAAGTATGACAGCATCACAATCGATGAGGTGATCGAGAAGAATCTGCAGGTGGTAGATATGACAGCTTCCATTCTGGCAAGAGACAACAAAATGCCCATGTGGGTGTTTGGATTAAATGAAGAGAACAGCATTGTGAATACTGTAAACGGCAAATTTACAGGAACCAGAGTAACCGTATAGGGAGGACAAAAACCATGAACGAAAAGATCAAAATATATGATGAGAAAATGCAGAAAACAATCGATCATCTGGAAGCAGATTATCAGGGAATCCGTGCAGGACGTGCCAATCCTCACGTACTTGACAGACTGAGGGTTGATTATTACGGAACACCTACTCCGATCCAGCAGGTAGGAAATGTAACCATTCCGGAAGCGAGGATGATCCAGATCGCACCCTGGGAAAAGAGCCTGATCAAAGAGATTGAAAAAGCGATCCTTGCATCTGATATCGGTATTACACCTTCCAATGATGGCTCTGTGATCCGTCTGGTATTCCCGGAGCTGACTGAGGAACGCAGAAAGGATCTGGTAAAGGAAGTTAAGAAGAAGGCAGAGGAGTGCAAGGTTGCTGTCAGAAATATCAGAAGAGACGGTAATGAAGCATTCAAGAAGATCGCTAAAGAAATTTCCGAGGATGAAGTAAAGCAGTTAGAAGAAGAACTGCAGAAGATCACAGATAAGTATATCAAGGAAGTAGATAAGCTGACAGAAGCCAAATCAGCAGAAATCCTTACGGTATAAGCCGGTCAGGCTGGCAGCAAAATGAACAAACATAAAATGGAGTCCGTTTTCCGGGCTCTGTTTTTTAAGCAGGAGGAAATATGGCAGAGCAGCAAAATCTAAAAATGCCAACTCATGTGGCAATCATTCTGGATGGCAATGGCAGATGGGCAAAGAGCAAGGGAATGCCGAGAAACTACGGACATGTGCAGGGAGCCAAGACTGTGGAAACAATCTGTGAGGAAGCCTACAAAATGGGGATTTCCTATCTGACGGTTTATGCTTTCAGTACAGAAAACTGGAACAGGCCAAAGGACGAGGTGGATGCCCTGATGAAGCTTCTTCGTAATTATTTGAAAACCTGTCTGACTACTGCAAAGAAGAACAGGATGTGTGTCAGGATCATTGGAGATAAGACCAGACTGGATCCGGATATCCAGAGGCGGATAGAGGAGCTGGAGGAATCTACGAAGGAAAATGACGGTCTGCATTTTCAGATCGCCCTGAATTATGGTGGCAGGGACGAGATACGGAGAGCCTGTCAGAAGATCGCAGAAAAGGTGAAAAGTGGAGAACTGGATCCTTTGAAAATTACAGAGGAGCAGATCGGAGATGCACTTGACATGGGAGGGATCCCGGATCCGGATCTGCTGATCCGTACCTGTAATGAGCAGAGAATTTCCAATTTCCTTTTATGGGAATTAGCCTATACGGAGTTTTACTTTACACCGGTGGCATGGCCCGATTTTTCAAAAGAAGAATTGCAAAAGGCAGTGGAAGCATATAATCATAGAAACAGAAGATACGGCAGGATAGAGGAGGAGTAGTCCATGTTTAAAACACGTTTGATCAGCAGTATCGTGCTGGTAGTGCTTGCCCTTGTGGTAATACTGACGGGCGGCTATCTTCTGGCAGCTGTGCTGCTATTCCTTTCCCTTACTGCATACCGTGAACTGATGAAGGCCTGCGGTCTTACGGAAAAGGGAAAGCCTTCCGGTCTGGAGATCATTGGTTATACAGGAATTGTGGCTTATTATCTCGTAATGGTCTTTACAAAGCAGGAGGAAGAAATGCTTCTTCTTGTTCTGATTATGATACTGATTGCCTTTATGTTTCTGTATGTGCTTACTTTTCCGAAGTTCCACGCAGATCAGATCATGAGTTCCTTTTTCAACGTGGTCTATGCGCCGGTCATGCTGTCCTGCATATATCTGGTAAGGACGCTTCCCTATGGAAAGTATTCCGTATGGATGATCTTTATCAGCTCCTGGATCTGTGATACCTGTGCTTATGCTGTGGGGATCGTGATCGGTAAGCATAAGATGGTGCCAAAGCTGAGTCCCAAGAAATCTATAGAAGGAGCCATTGGAGGTGTCCTTGGTGCCGCGATCGTAGGCGGGCTTTATGGGTACTTCGTGGTAGAGCCGGTGATCACGGAGCAGAATGTGACATGGGTCTTTGTATTGATCAGTGCAGCAGGTGCAGTGATCTCCCAGATCGGGGATCTGGCTGCTTCCGCGATTAAGAGAAATCATGATATCAAGGATTATGGCAAGCTGATTCCGGGGCATGGCGGCGTTATGGACCGCTTTGACAGTGTGATCTTCACAGCGCCCATGATCTATCTGCTGCTGGAAATTCTGCTGAATGTCTGATATGCTTCCGGTAATTCTGTTGAATACCTGATAAAGAGGAAATAAAATGGATAAGATAAAAAGGATAGGAGTACTGGGTTCTACCGGTTCTATCGGAACCCAGACACTTGAAATCGTAAGAAATAATAAGGATCTGCAGGTTACTGCCCTGGCAGCGGGAACCAGTGTCACCCTTATGGAACAGCAGATTCGTGAATTTCTGCCACGGCTTGCTGTTATGTGGACAGAAGAGGCAGCCAGGGACTTAAAGGAGAGAGTGGCAGATCTTCCGGTGAAGGTGCTCTGCGGCATGGATGGGCTCCTTACCCTTGCTGCCATGGAGGATATGGATATTCTGGTAACAGCGATCGTGGGAATGATCGGTATCCGCCCTACCATTGCCGCTATTTCTGCAGGAAAGACCATTGCCCTTGCCAACAAAGAGACACTAGTCACAGCAGGACATATCATCATGCCTCTTGCCGCAGAAAAAAAGGTTCCGATCCTGCCGGTAGACAGCGAACACAGTGCAATCTTCCAGTCCATGAACGGAGAAAACAGAAAGCGTGTCAGCAAGATCCTGCTGACAGCCTCCGGTGGACCCTTCCGCGGAAAGAAGAGAGAAGAGCTTGCAGATATTACGGTAGAGGATGCCTTAAAGCACCCTAACTGGTCCATGGGAAGAAAGATCACAGTGGATTCTTCCACCCTTGTCAATAAGGGACTTGAGGTGATCGAGGCCAAATGGCTTTTTAATGTGGAGCCGGAGAATATCCAGGTTGTAGTGCAGCCGCAGAGTGTGATCCATTCCATGGTAGAGTACGAGGATGGCGGTATCATGGCACAGCTTGGCACGCCGGATATGAAGCTGCCGATCCAGTATGCGCTGTTTTATCCTGACAGAAGGCCTCTGCCGGGAAAGAGACTCGATTTTTACGAGATGAAGAGTATTACCTTCGAAAAGCCGGATACGGATACGTTTCTGGGACTTCCGCTGGCCTATAGAGCCATTCATGCAGGCGGAAGCATGCCTACCGTGTTTAACGCAGCCAATGAGAAGGCAGTGGCTCTTTTCCTTGATAAGAAGATCCGTTTCCTGACGATCTATGATCTGATCCAGGGAGCTATGGAAAATCATAAGGTTGTAGAGAATCCGAGCGTGGAGCAGATCCTTGAGGCAGAAGCAGAGGCACATGCATTTGTAGAAAGTCACAGGAGGTCATAATTTAAGTTGATCGTTTCTATTATTTTATTTATTATCATATTCTGCGTGCTTGTTGTTTCCCATGAGCTTGGACATTTCCTGATCGCCAGGAAAAATGGGATCCACGTGGTAGAATTTTTCATTGGAATGGGCCCTTCCCTGATTTCCTTTGAAAAGGGAGGAACGAAGTATTCCCTGAAGCTATTGCCTATTGGTGGTGCCTGCGTTTTTGAAGGAGAAGACGGGCAGAACATGGGAGAGGAGCAGAGTGAAGAAGGAGAAGGTTCTTTCCAGAAGGCCAGTGTAGGTGCCAGATTCGCCACGGTGCTGGCAGGTCCTGTGGCAAACTTTGTGATCGCATATCTTTTTGCGCTGATCATTGTATGGTTCTGTGGTGTCATGATGCCGACTATAAGCAGTGTTACAGAAGGCGGTGCCGCTGAGGCAGCAGGACTTCAGGAGGGGGATGTGATCACACGGATCAACGGAGAGAAGATCCATATGTGGGAAGATATCCGCCTGGCAGCGCTGACCGGACAGGGCGGCTCCATGACCATTGAGTACGAGAGACAGGGGGAAAAGGGTGAAGTGATCCTGAATCCTGTTTATGATGAAAATGGAGATACGTGGTACATTGGAATTATGGGAGGCACAGATCTGAAGGTCTGTACAGTTCCGGAAACCTTCCAGTATGGCTTTTATGTACTTGAGTATACTGTTAAGGCTACAGCTAAGAGTCTTGTTATGCTGGTAAGGGGACAGCTGTCTGCAGATGCAGTATCAGGTCCGGTGGGAATGGTACAATACGTGGATCAGACCTACGATGCGGTAAAGGATTATGGAATGTCCAATGTAATCATCAATATGGTGAATATCGCCATGATGCTTTCTATCAGTCTTGGTGTTATGAATCTTCTGCCGCTTCCGGCACTTGATGGCGGACGTTTGGTATTTTTGCTGGTAGAGATGGTACGTGGGAAGCCGGTACCGCCGGAAAAGGAAGGATTAGTGCATTTAGGCGGAATGATCGCACTTATGATCCTGATGGTCTTTGTTCTGGTAAATGATATATCAAAACTGTTGTAGATAAAATAACGAAAAACAAAAAGAATCCTGTACAGAATTACCAAAATGTACTTTTTGGCTGTTTTGTACAATGGATTCTTTTTTTATTCTGTACTATACTGGATCACATCTGAAGAATCTTTTTATTCTTTTATTCTACAGGAACGCTGGGTTCAGACAGCATTCAGGTAATTTTCCAGGGAAAGAGGTCGTTTTATGGAGGTTATGTCCGGGTTTTACTGGGATAGCGGAAAAAAGGAAATTAATCAGGACTCTGTCCTTGTTGAGCAGGTTAATACAGGAAAGGGGCGGATTCTGCTGGCAGCCGTCAGTGATGGGATCGGTGGACTGCCGGCAGGAGAGGTTGCAAGCGGATTCCTGATGGAACGGCTTCAGCAGCATTTTTACGAAGAGATCCTTTCTCTGATCAGGAAAGGGAAAAGCTCTAAGAAAATCAGACATAGTTTTTTCAGGTGCCTTTATGAAACCGTGGGGATGCTGCAGAAATACGCTGACAGCCGGGAGATATCCCTTGGGGCAACGCTTTCTGTGCTTCTGCTTATGAAAAGAAGGTATCTGATCCTGCATGTGGGGGACAGCAGGATCTATGAGATCAGAAAAAAGAGGATCAGACAGTTGACTGAGGATCACAGAGGGGAAGGAAATATTCTGACAAGATGTATGGGAAGCTTTCCCATGTCAGAGGTATATGTCAGATTTGGGAGATATCATAAAAAAACAGGGTTTCTTTTATGCAGTGATGGATTCTGGGGCAGGGCAGCAGAGGAGCTGCTCCGGGAAATGCTGGATCCATCTGAGATCCTTACAGAGGAACAGATTCAGAAGCGGCTTTCTGAAATTGGAAGCTATGGAAAGAGACAGGGGGAGAGGGACAATCTCTCAGCGATTTATGTACTTTTGAAAAGGGAGGAAGAAGGATTTGAGGGAAATTCTTTGTAATAAATATGAGGTATTGCGGACGATTGCAGAAGGCGGCATGGGATGTGTTTATCTGGTAAAGGATCTTCACCTGAACAGGCTTTGTGCGGTGAAGGTCAGTAAGGGAAGAGAAGAACAGAAAAGGTCATTTGCTATTGCAGAAAAAGAGCTGCTGAAGCGTCTGACACATCCGGGTCTTCCTGCTATTCTGGACTTCTTTGAGGAAAAAGGAAATTTCTGTATTGTCATGGAATATGTGGAAGGAATCACACTGGAGCAATATATCCGTAAATTTGGAGCGGTCAGGGAGGAGATGGCAGTGAACTGGATGCTGGCTCTATGCGACGTCATGTATTACCTGCATTCCCAGAATCCACCTGTTATTTACCGTGATCTGAAGCCTGCCAATATCATAATACAGCCGGACGGGCATCTAAAGCTCATCGACTTTGGAGGAGCGTTCCTGTTTGGGAGCGGAAATGGGAAGGAGCAGTTTATGCTGGGAACCCTCGGATACAGTGCACCCGAACAGTGGATGCATGGCCGTACGGGAAAGGCAGCGGATATTTACAGTATGGGTGCTGTTCTGCATGAAATGCTGACGGGTGTCAGAGCCGGGGCATATGAAAAGGAGAGATATCCAGTCAGGGAGTATGACAAAGGAATATCGGAGGGACTGCAGCGTGTTACAGAAATCTGCCTGAAGAAGCGTCCGGGGGACAGGTACCAGAGCACGGAGGAACTGAAAGAAGCACTTCTTTCCTGCAGGGAAGGAAGAGGGCAAAGATACCATTTCCCGTTAAAAAAAGGAATTGCCATGGTGTTTACCTGTCTTGTGGCAGCATCTGCAGTTCTGCCACTGCTTAAAGGTGTGCCAGAAACAGAATTCCCGTTTCCATTTCTGCAAAGACCATGCATTTTTCTGGCAGCGGATATACTGTATCACCGGATCGCATTTGGAAAGTCAGGGAGGAAGCAATTTATCAGGAAGAGGGAAAAGAGTATTCTTCTGAGCGAGAAACCATTCCCAGGAATGTACGTGGCGGGTTTTCTTCTGGCCTTCCTTCTGGGTGTCTGTTTCCAGCCGGGATATGAGAGTACAGTGATGACAGTGCAGGCAGCACAGAAAGAACGGACGACGCAGATGGTGCATGCAGACGGCGAAGACACAGGAGAGCTTTTTGTTGAGATGAGGGATGAAAAGGGGAGAAAGCTGCTTTTACAGGAGGGTGCCAGTCTGCCGGTAGAAAAAAGAGTCCGATTTGAAATTTCAGGGGAGAACCTCCCGGAAGGAACGGTTTCTCTGCAGCTTTTGGCAACAGAAGCAGATGGACAGATACGCAGAAGCCGGATTTTTCTTCTTGAAAATGTTTAGCATATCACATATCATGGAAGAAGAGATTTAATCACGTGGGAGGTCATTATGTTCACCAGAGAGCAGACAAAAACCGTAGCAATAGGAGACAGGATCATAGGAGGAGGAAATCCTATTCTGATCCAGTCCATGACAAATACAAGAACTGAAGATGTGGCAGCTACTGTTGCCCAGATAAAGGAACTGACCAGGGCTGGCTGTGAGATCATCCGCTGCACCGTACCGACGCTGGAAGCAGCGCAGGCGATCCGTGAAATCAAAAAACAGATTACCATTCCATTGGTAGCAGACATTCATTTTGATTATAAGATGGCAATTGCTGCTATGGAAAACGGAGCCGACAAGATCCGGATTAATCCCGGAAATATCGGTTCAGAAGAAAAAGTAAGAGCTGTGGTAGAGACTGCAAAGGAGCGGAATATTCCGATCCGCGTAGGTGTAAACAGTGGATCTCTCGAGAAGGAGCTGGTGGAGAAATACCATGGTGTTACTGCAGAGGGGATCGTGGAAAGTGCTCTTGATAAGGTACATATGATCGAAGATATGGATTATGACAATCTGGTGATCAGTATAAAATCCTCAGATGTCCTTAAGTGTGTCAGGGCACATGAGCTGCTTTCAGAGAAAACAGATCATCCCCTTCATGTAGGAATCACAGAGTCAGGAACCCTGATCAGCGGAAATATCAAGTCCAGCATCGGATTGGCACTGATCTTAAGCAAGGGGATCGGTGATACGATCCGTGTTTCCCTGACCGGTGATCCGGTGGAGGAGATCAAGTCAGCAAAGCTGATCCTCCGGACACTTGGACTTCGCAAAGGCGGAATCGAGGTTGTTTCCTGTCCCACCTGTGGAAGAACCAGGATCGATCTGATCGGGCTGGCCAATCAGGTAGAAAAACTGGTAGCAGATTACCCACTGGATATCAAGGTAGCTGTCATGGGCTGTGCGGTAAATGGCCCTGGTGAAGCGAAAGAGGCGGACCTTGGTATAGCAGGAGGACTTTCTGAAGGTCTTCTGATCAAAAAGGGTGAGATCATCAGGAAGGTACCGGAGAAGGAGCTTCTGGCGGCGCTTAAGGATGAGCTGGATCATTGGCAGAACTAAAGAAACAGAGGTAAGGTATGGGAAAACAGTTTTTTGAGGTATTTCCTAAACTGAAATTAGATCAGAAAAATCAGGATCTGTTTGAACAGACTGAGATCGAAAAGGTGACCACGACAAAGAGCAGGGAGCTTATCAGGGTCACCTTTCTTTCCCGTCATCTGATCCAGAAGGAAAATGTCCTGAAGGTTGAAAACGAGATAAAAAAGCAGTTTTTCCAGGATTATACAGTCAGGGTAAAGCTGTATGAAAGGTTCCAGCTTTCAGGTCAGTATACGCCGGAGAAGCTGATGGAGCTGTACAGGGACAGCATTCTGCTTGAACTGAAGAATTACAGTCCGGTAGAATATAATATTTTCAAAGGGGCAGATATTTCCTATCCTGACGAGAGGGAGATCCATCTGACCATTGATGATACGGTTCCGGCAAGAAGCCGGAAGGATGAACTGATCCGTATCCTGCAGAAGATCCTTAATGAGAGGTGTGGATTTGCAGTTCATATTACAGCAGCTTATAAGGCAAAGAAGACCGGTAAATATAAGGAAGAGGATGAGCTTCAGATCGCCAGACAGGTAGCAGAGATCACGGCGAGAGTTTACGGCAATAAAGACGGACTGTCTAAAGGAGATATGCAGCCAGTGATGACAGGCACCGGCACAGAAGGTAAGCCAGGAGATGTGGAAGTGAAAGCAGGGACACCGGAGATGAAAGCATCTGGAAGACCTTCCGAAGGTGCACCCGGAAAACAGGAGTTTAAAAAGGGTGAATTCAAAAAAGGTGACTTTAAGAAGGGTGATTTTAACCGGTCTGTAAAGCGTTCTGATAATCCGGATGTGATCTATGGACGTGACTTTGAAGAAGAGGCGATACCCATTGAAGAAATTATCGGAGATATGGGAGAGATAGTGATCCGTGGTAAGATCATCCGTTATGACAGCCGTGAGATCAAGAATGAGAAGACCATTCTGATGTTTGATGTGACAGATTTTACCGATACCATGACGATCAAGATGTTTGCCAGAAATGATCAGGTGAAGGAGATCACAGCAGAGATGAAGGCAGGAGCCTTTGTCAAGCTGAAGGGTGTGACCATGATCGACCGGTTTGATAATGAGCTGACTATTGGATCTATAGCCGGTATTAAGAAGATCCCGGACTTTACAACATCAAGAAGTGATACCAGTGTGCAGAAGAGGGTGGAGCTTCACTGCCACACCAAGATGAGTGATATGGATGGCGTATCCGAAGCCAAGGATATTGTAAAACGTGCCTATAAATGGGGACACCCGGCGATTGCCATTACGGATCATGGGGTTGTGCAGTCCTTCCCGGATGCCAATCATGTGTGGGAGGATCTGTGGAAGGCAGAAAAGGCAAAGCGGATCGAAGCAGGTGACCAGAGTCCGGATAAGCAGGATTTCTTTAAGGTCATATATGGAATGGAAGCCTATCTGGTAGATGATCTCAAGGAGATCGTTACCGGAGATGAGGGACAGGATCTGAATGCAGATTTTGTCGTATTTGATATCGAGACAACGGGATTTTCTCCGGTGAATAATAAGATCATAGAGATCGGTGCGGTTAAGATCCGGCAGGGTGAGATCACAGACCGGTTTTCTGTTTTCGTGAACCCGGGGGTGCCGATCCCCTTTGAAATAGAAAAGCTGACCAGCATCAATGATTCCATGGTCATGGATGCCCCTCCCATTGAGGTGATACTGCCACAGTTCCTGGATTTCTGTCAGGATGCTGTACTGGTAGCGCATAATGCCAATTTTGATATGAGCTTTATCATGGAAAATGCCAAAAGACAGGGGATTTCACGGAAATTTACCTTCGTAGATACGCTGGGGATCGCAAGGGTGCTTCTGACACACCAGGCCAAGCATACACTGGATGCAGTAGCAAAGACACTTTCCATTTCGCTGGAGAATCATCACCGTGCTGTGGATGATGCAGAGTGTACGGCTCATATTTTTTTGAAGTTTTCAGCCATGCTGAGAGAACGGGGAGCGGACACTCTTTCCAGGATCAATGCCCTTGGGGAATCCAGTCCGGATATCATCAAAAAGCTGACCAGTTATCATGCGATCATCCTGGCAGAGAATAATATCGGGAGGGAAAATCTGTACAGGCTGGTTTCGGCTTCCCATCTTCAGTATTTTAACAGACATCCCAGGGTGCCAAAGAGCCTTCTTTTGAAATACAGGGAGGGTCTTATCCTTGGCAGTGCCTGTGAGGCCGGCGAGCTGTACAGGGCGCTTCTGGATGGCAAGGCAGAGGAGGAGATTGCCAGGATCGTGAACTTTTATGACTATCTGGAGATCCAGCCTCTTGGCAATAATCACTTTATGATTGATTCTCCCAAGGTTCCTGCAGTAAACAGTGAAGAGGATATCATGGACTTTAACCGCAGAATCGTAGCACTTGGAGAAGAGTTCAACAAGCCTGTGGTGGCAACCTGTGATGTCCATTTCCTGGATCCGGAGGATGAGGTCTACCGGAGGATCATCATGGCAGGAAAGGGCTTTGATGATGCTGATAACCAGGCGCCGCTGTATCTTAGGACAACAGAGGAAATGCTGAAGGAGTTTGAATACCTTGGCAGTGATAAGGCAAGGGAAGTGGTGATCACCAATACCAATAAGATTGCCGACAGAATCGATGTCATGAGTCCGGTAAGACCGGATAAGTGTCCTCCTGTCATTCCGGACAGTGATAAGACACTGACGGAGATCTGTTACAATAAAGCACACGAGCTGTATGGCGAGGAGCTGCCAGCTATCGTAAAGGATCGTCTGGACAAGGAGCTGCACTCCATTATCAGCAACGGATTTGCGGTTATGTATATCATTGCCCAGAAGCTGGTGTGGAAGTCTGTGGAGGATGGTTATCTGGTAGGCTCCAGAGGATCGGTAGGATCCTCTCTTGTGGCATTCATGGCTGGTATTACAGAGGTTAATTCCCTGAGCGCCCATTACCGGTGTCCGAATTGCCACTATTATGATTTTGACTCCCCGGAGGTAAAGGCCTTTGCCGGAAATGCCGGGTGCGATATGCCGGATAAGATCTGTCCGGTATGCGGAAAACCCCTTGTAAAGGATGGATTTGATATTCCCTTTGAGACCTTTCTTGGATTCAAGGGAGACAAGGAGCCGGATATTGACCTGAATTTCTCCGGAGAGTATCAGAGTAAGGCTCATAAATATACAGAGGTTATTTTTGGCGCCGGACAGACATATCGTGCCGGTACAGTAGGAACTCTGGCAGATAAGACGGCTTATGGTTATGTGAAAAATTATTATGAGGAAAGGGGAAAGAGGAAACGTTCCTGTGAAATCAACCGGATCGTGCTTGGATGTACCGGTGTCAGGAGAAGTACCGGTCAGCATCCAGGCGGTATTATCGTGCTGCCTGTGGGAGAGGATATCAATTCCTTTACGCCGGTGCAGCATCCGGCAAATGATATGACGACAGATATTGTCACGACTCATTTTGATTATCACTCCATTGACCATAACCTGTTAAAGCTTGATATTCTCGGCCATGATGATCCTACCATGATCCGTATGCTGCAGGATCTGACCGGGATCGATCCGACTACGATCCCACTGGATGATCCGGGTGTTATGTCTCTGTTTCAGAATACCAGTGCCCTGGGGATCACACCGGACGATATTGACGGGTGCCCGGTAGGCTCTCTTGGAATTCCGGAGTTTGGTACAGATTTTGTTATCCAGATGCTCCTTGATACCAAGCCCAAATGCTTCTCTGACCTGATCCGTATTTCAGGACTTGGTCATGGTACGGATGTATGGCTTGGCAATGCCCAGACACTGATCCTGGAAGGCACAGCGGATATTTCACATTGCATCTGCTGCCGTGATGATATTATGATCTATCTGATCAATAAGGGGGTAGACAGTGCCCTTTCCTTTACCATTATGGAGAGTGTAAGAAAGGGTAAGGGCTTAAAGCCGGAATTCGAGGCAGCCATGAAGGAAAAGGATGTGCCGGACTGGTATATTGCTTCCTGTAAGAAGATCAAGTACATGTTTCCAAAGGCTCATGCGGCGGCCTATGTTATGATGGCATGGAGAATCGCATATTGTAAGATCAATTATCCGCTGGCATATTATGCAGCCTTTTTCTCCATACGTGCCAAGGCCTTCTCCTATGAGCTGATGTGTCAGGGTATGCAGCATCTGAAAAATGTCATGGCGGATTACAAGAAGAGAGAGGATACCCTTTCCCAAAAGGAACAGGCGTCTTTAAAGGATATGAAGATCGTTTTGGAAATGTATGCCAGAGGCTATGACTTTATTCCGATCGATATTTTTTCAGCCAAGTCCAGAAGCTTTCAGATCGTAGATGGTAAGCTGATGCCTTCCTTAAACAGTATTGATGGGCTCGGAGAAGCTGCGGCGGATGCCATTGTGGAGGCTGCAAAGGATGGACCATTCCTGTCAAAAGATGACTTCCGGCAACGGACCAAGGTGTCCAAGACGATTGTGGAGCTGATGGATTCCCTGAACCTTCTCGGCAAGCTGCCGGAGTCCAATCAGATCAGTCTGTTTGATTTTGTATGATGACGGTTCAGCTGCTGTCCGTGGATTGTGAGGAATTGAAAATGGGAATTACAGAGTTGTTTGTACTGGCAATCGGATTGTCAATGGATGCATTTGCTGTATCGATCTGTAAGGGCTTGTCACTGGGAAAGATCAGCTGGAAGCACATGTGCATTGCAGGCGCATGGTTTGGCGGCTTTCAGGCACTGATGCCGCTGACCGGGTATTTTCTGGGAAGCTTTTTCACAGACATGGTTACGAAGTATTCACATTGGATCGCCTTTGTTCTTCTGGCGTTTATTGGGGTGAATATGATCCGGGAGTCAAAGAGTGAGGAAAAGGTAGACAATTCCATGACTGTGAAGTCAATGTTGCTTCTAGCGATCGCAACCAGCATTGATGCACTGGCAGTTGGTGTTACCTTTGCTTTTCTTGAAGTAAATATCATTTATGCGGTTCTGTTCATCGGAACGATCACGTTCTTGTGTTCAGCGGCCGGAGTCAAGATCGGAAGCCTGTTTGGACTGAAATATAGGGCGAAGGCAGAGGTCTGCGGAGGAATCATCCTGATCGTGATCGGAGCGAAGATCCTGCTGGAAGGACTTAGGATTTTATAAACAGAAGCTGGAAAAAGGCATAGTCACTAGTGCGGCTATGCCTTTTACTTCTAATTTTCTCTCTTTTTACCAAAGAAGAACAGGGCGACAGTTCCGGGACCTGTGTGGCTGCCGATCGTAGCACCGATAGGGTAGATCTGCACCTTGCCGTCAAGCTTTGGAAATTCGGCTTCAATGAGATCAGCAACAGCTCTGGCATCGTCCATGCTCTCAGACTGGCTGATAAAGCATTTGCCGGAATAGTCAGTACCGTTGTCTGCATTTTCTCTCATCAGATCAACGATCCGTCTGATCACTTTTTTCTTGGTACGGATCTTTTCCCTGGGGATCAGCTTCCCTTCATTACTTACATTTAAGAGAGGACATATGTTCATGATCGTTCCAATAAAACCGGCTGTTTTGGAAACACGGCCTCCCCTGATATAGAAGGTCAGATCAGTGGAGAAGAACCAGTGGTGGATACGAAGCTTGTTTTCTTCAATCCATGTATACAGGTCATCAATGCTCATTCCTTCGTCACGTCTGTCAGCAGCGGCGTCAACTAAAAGACCATAACCGCTGGAAGCAGCAAGAGAGTCGATTACATAAATCTTCCTGTTCGGATATTTCTCCTGCATTTCGTCCCTGGCAATACAGGCAGAATTATAGCTTCCGGAAATACCGGAGGAGAGGGTAAGATGGATCACATCTTTTCCCTGGGAAAGGGATTCTTCAAACAAATCTTCATATTCCTTGACGGGAACTTGGGAGGTTTTCGTGCCTTCACCGGCAACCATGCGGCGGTATAGCTCTGCCGGGGGAACGGAAGTTCCAAGATCATCGAGATATTCAGTGCCTCCAAGTTCAAAATGGAAGCAGACATATTTAATATCACGTGTGGAAAAGTATTCTTTTGATAAATCTGCTGTGGAACAGCAGCTCAGTACGTAATCAGCCATAGTCTAAGTAAGCTCCTTTCAGTTACATTAACACATAAAGTGTAACATATTCCCTGGTACATCGCAAACAGTAGATGAAAATCTGAGTAGAAACTCTGAGGGGAAAAACAGCAGATCAGTCTGTCTGTATTGTTACACAAAAAAAGCACTGAAATCTCTTTCAGTGCTTTAGCAGCTCGTAGCGGAATCGAACCGCTGATTCTGCCGTGAGAGGGCAGCGTCTTAACCGCTTGACCAACGAGCCACAGGTACTCACGTACCGTACTTGCTTATATTACTATACTTAGAAGAATAATGCAAGAGGAAATTACAAAAAAATATAAAATTTTTTGAATCTCACAAATTAACAGGAAAAATATAATAATTAGACCAAATCAAGCAGCTCCCGGGCAAGGCCATCGTGGTTATTATCCAAAGCAGTGACCATGGTAGCAGCTGCTTTGACATCATCAGAGGCATTGTACATGGCGATACCGATCCCGGCTGCCTCGATCATGGAAATATCATTTCCCGCATCCCCTGCAGCAATAGACAGCAGCGGACTGATATTTAAAAGCTCGCAGAGCTTTCTGACAGCAGCTCCCTTGCCTGAAGCAGAAGGGAAAACCTCCAGGTAGTTATTATTGGAAAATACCATGGTGATCTGTTCCTGCTCAGCCCACGACGAAAGATCCCTGACAAAGGCTTCCAGCTCTTCATGTCTGTCAATGGCGATCACAAGACACTTGCAGGCACCACAGTCCCTGATCTCATGGAGATCCTGGCTGAAGATGACAGGGGTCTTGATCGTACGCTGATAAAAGTGCAGCTCCTCATCATCGCAGGGAGAGAGGATATTGGTATCGCTGTAGGTATGGAAGTGGAGACCATGCTGGCTGGCAGCTTCCCGGATATGACATACCTGTTCATAGGTAAGCGCAATCCGGTAAAGTGTCTTTCCAGTATCGCATTCCACGATCTGACCGCCGTTATAGCCGATCAGATACATTCCCGGGTAATCAAGGTGCAGGTATTCCTTTACGCTGCGGACGCTGTTGATATCCCGGCCGGAGCAGAGCACAAGCTTGTTGCCGGCTTTTGTAAAGGTATCCATGACCTCCCTGGTATAATCGCCGATCTGTTTTTCCTTATTTAAAAAGGTACCGTCCAGATCGGTAAAGAGTATTTTATTTCTGCGGAAAGCCTCCGGATGGGCTTTCATTTCCGCATGCTTTCTTTTCAGGTTCACAAGAACCTCCTCCGGGATAAACAGCCTGCCATAACCGGTAGCCAGATCAAGGCCGGGCTTGGCACTGCCGTGAAAATCGGAGCCACCGCTGATACAGAGATCATACCTTTCAGCCAGCCGGCGTATTTCCCTTTCCTCGCTGGGAGCATAGGTACTGTAAATGGCCTCGATCCCGATAAGACCGACTTCCTTCAGGGAAGCAACGAGCTTATCAAGGCGGGCGCTGCTCATATGATACAGAATTGGATGCGCCAGTATGGGAATACCGCCTGCCTTCAGGATGATTTCCACAGCCCGCATGGGTGTGATCTTTTTCCTTGGAACAAAGCAGGGGGCGTTGTCACCAACATAGCGGTCAAAGGCCTCCTTCAGGCTTTTAACATAGCCGTGGGAAAGCAGATATCTGGCGTAATGGGCTCTGGTAATGACACTGCCCGGAAATTCTGAAACCAGTTCTTCATAAGTAATGGCAACTCCATGCTCCTGAAGCCGCCTGCACATTTCCTGATTCCGCATGATCCTGCCATTGACAAAGTTTACCAGCCTTCTTTGAAAGAAGTCACTCTTATAGTCCAGATACAGGCCTATGATGTGGATATCCCGTCCCTCATATTCAGAAGAAAATTCGATGCCGGGAATTACTTCAATGGGTTTGCCTGCCGCAGCCGCAATGGCTTCATCAATACCGGCGGTGGTGTCGTGATCTGTCAGAGCAAAGGCAGAAAGTCCCTTTTCTATGGCATGTTCAACCAGCTCGGAAGGGGTATAGCTGCCATCGGATTTGGTGGAATGTACATGTAAATCTACAATATTCATAAAAGCTTTTAGTTATCCTCTTCGTCTTCGTCCTGTTTGGTATAAACGGTTCTCTTTCTTGCCATTTCATCACTTGCCAGATATTCGTCGTAGGTAGTGATCTTGTCGATCAGGGTTCCGTTTGGAAGGATCTCCATAATACGGTTTGCGGTTGTCTCGACAAACTGGTGGTCATGACAGGAGAAAAGAGCCACGCCGGGGAATTTGATAAGTCCGTTGTTCAGGGCAGTGATGGATTCCATGTCGAGGTGGTTAGTGGGCTCATCCAGGATCAGGCAGTTGGCACCGCTGATCATCATTTTGGAAAGAAGACATCTTACCTTCTCACCTCCGGAGAGAACCTTTACCTTTTTCACACCGTCTTCTCCGGCAAAAAGCATACGTCCCAGGAACCCACGGACATAGGTAACGTCCTTGATGGGAGAGTAGCCGGTAAGCCAGTCTACGATCGTATAATCATTGTCAAATTCTTCTGTGTTGTCCTTGGGGAAGTAAGCCTGGGAAGTGGTAACTCCCCATTTGTAGGTACCTTCATCCGGCTCCATTTCACCCATAAGGATCTTGAAAAGAACGGTTTTGGCCTGTTCATTTCCGCCTACAAAAGCGACCTTGTCATCGTGTCCGAGGATAAAGGAAATGTGATCCAGTACCTTTTCACCATTGATGGTCTTGGTCAGATTGTCAACAGAAAGAACTTCATTTCCGATTTCACGTTCCGGACGGAAATCAATATAAGGATATTTTCTGCTGGAGGGTCTGATCTCATCCAGCTCAATTTTTTCCAGTGCACGCTTACGGCTGGTAGCCTGCTTGGATTTACTTGCATTTGCAGAGAAACGGGAAATAAATTCCTGCAGCTCCTTGATCTTTTCTTCCTTTTTCTTGTTGGCTTCCTTCATCTGCTTGATCAGCAGCTGGCTGGATTCATACCAGAAATCGTAGTTTCCGGCATAGAGCTGGATCTTGCCATAGTCGATGTCTGCGGTATGGGTACATACCTTATTTAAGAAGTAACGGTCATGGGATACGACAATGACTGTATTCTCGAAATTGATCAGGAATTCCTCCAGCCATGCAATCGCATCCAGATCCAGGTGGTTTGTAGGCTCGTCGAGAAGAAGGATATCCGGATTTCCGAAGAGGGCTCTTGCAAGGAGAACCTTTACCTTTTCATTACCATTCAGATCCTTCATCAGGGAGTAGTGGTACTCTGGATCAATACCAAGACCATTTAACAGGGTAGCGGCATTGGATTCTGCCTCCCAGCCGTCCATTTCTGCAAATTCAGCCTCCAGCTCGCTGGCACGGATACCGTCCTCATCAGAGAAATCCTCCTTGGCATAGATGGCATCCTTTTCCTTCATGATCTCATAAAGGCGTTCATTTCCCATGATAACAACATCCATAACAGGATATTCGTCATATTTAAAGTGATCCTGCTCAAGAACGGAGAGACGCTGCCCTGGTGTGATCACGATTTCACCGTTTGTAGTTTCAAGCTGTCCGGAGAGGATCTTTAAAAAGGTAGACTTTCCGGCTCCATTGGCACCGATCAGTCCGTAGCAGTTGCCTTCGGTAAATTTGATGTTTACATCTTCAAATAATGCTTTTTTTCCAACTCTGTAGGTTACATTGATTGCCTGTATCATATCAAAACCTCATTTTCTTTAATAACTGTTGATAAAGTCACCTTATTCATTATACATAAAAATGCCGGATTTTCAAGGAAAATAAGCACTGGAGGGAATTTTTCTTTTCTGTTCCAGTCAGGACAGAGCGATTTTTCTGCACTAAGATAAAATGGTTATGCAAGAGGAAAAAAGAGTTGACAGACAACCTGTATTTTGATAATCTGTAAACATAAAAGAATCTGTTTATCTTTTTACTTTTAACTGTGCATATCGCACACCTGGCAGTTTCTGCCGCATTACACATATTTTTATCATGAATAGGGCAGGAAGTGTGAAGAATCTTTTGGCAGACTTCCTGCAGAAGGGAAGGTATATGACAAAAGAGAAACAAAGAATTAATGCAGAGGAGGTTGTTTCCAATCTCAGTGATTTTGCTCTGTTTCTGACTGTTATGAAGAATAGGGAGGCCTATAGAAATACACTGAGTATTATCATGGATGAGCCGGAAATTGAGATTGAACAGGTCAAGGTGGAAGAAGTTATTTTGAATAAAAGTGGTAAGAGGGCAATCCGTCTGGATGCATGGGCAAAAACAAAAGATCAGAGGATTTTTGATATGGAAATGCAGAATGAGGGACATCAGGATTCTATGCCAAAGAGATCCCGGTATTATCAGGGAATGCTGGACAGGCCGCTTCTCAGATCAGGGAAATGTACCAGATACAGGAATTTGCCATCTACAACGATTATTTTTATTACGCAGGAAGATATTTTTCAAAAGGATTTAGCCAGATACACATTTACAGAGCAATGCGAAGAAGTGGCAGGACTGAAACTGGATGATGGCATCACTAAAATATTTCTGAACATGACCAGTAAAAAAGGTTCCCCGGAGCTGATCAGTCTGTTACAATATATGAAAAATACGGATATAGATAATCCGGAGATTGAAGTGAAAGAATCGGAAGAGTGGGAGGCAGTAAAGATGGATATTCTGGACGTAGGAATTCAGCGGGGAATGGAACTTGGACGCAAACAGGGTATAGAACAGGGCATCATAGCATTAATTGAGACCTGCCATGAGTTTGAACACACGAAAGAAGAGACAGTTTCTTCTATTATGAAGAAGTTTGAACTGTCTGAGGAAACAGCAAGGAATTATGTAGAAAAATACTGGAAGGAATGACCATGAATTAGGTAAAGAGGGAAAGTCACACAAAGGTGAGACTTTCCTTTTCTTTATTTAGAGATAAATGAGATTTTCATTTTCCCAGATGGTTTCTGCATCGAGATCCAGATCATCCGATCATGATATGCCGTAGCCACCCTGATCAACTTTCAGCTTGGAAGAGAGGACAGGATCAGAGGGCAATATCTGAAATTGTGGAAGAGACTGAAAAAGATCCTGCAGATTATACTGGATAATTTCACCAGTAAGAAAAACAGCTTGAAATAGGGCTACCTTAACCCACTGGCTTTAGACGGTGGGTTAAGGTAGCCTAAAGTGGTGGTTTGTGCTATACTTGCGTTATGGGAACATGGTCTATAATTGATGTTTCATGGTATGAGCTGACAAGACAGTTAGGGTATAAGGCAAAATGGAATGGCAGGAAATACATCAAAATAGATACATTTCATGCCAGCAGTCAAATATGTTCTGCTTGTGGGTATCAGAATTCGGATACAAAAGATTTGTCGGTGAGGACATGGATATGTCCGAAATGTGGAGCGGAACATGACAGGGATATCAATGCTGCAAAAAATATACTGGCAGAAGGACTAGGGCAAATAGCATAAGAAAAAGTAATAAATAGGGCAGGGACTGCCAGAATTAACGCCTGTGGAGATAGTAGGTTACGAGGTCGATTGAAGCAGGAAGCCCATTGGCTTAAGACAATGGGTAGTTCACTTTTATAAGTCAAAGAAAAAAGTTAATGAAGTTTGGATTAAAAAAATACTTTTGAGTTAAGTAAGATTATACTTTATAAAAATATTATATAAGGGAGCCTGAATATGAAATTAAATTACAAAAGAACCGTACTCATTGGTCTTGCCTTTCTCTCCATCTGTGCCTTCTGGCAGATGTATGACAGCATTATCCCACTGATCCTGCAGAATACCTTTGGCATAGGGGAGACACTGACAGGAACCATCATGGCAGCAGACAATGTACTTGCCATTTTCCTTCTGCCTCTTTTCGGGGCACTGTCAGATAAGACAGATACAAGGGTTGGCAGGCGTATGCCGTTTATCGTGACAGGAACTGTGCTGGCAGTGATCTTTTTAATGCTTCTGCCGATTGCAGATCGACAGGTCAATATAGTGCTGTTTATCGTTTCACTTTTTGCCCTGCTGGTTTCCATGGGATTATACAGGTCACCTGCAGTCGCACTGATGCCTGACCTGACACCTAATAAGCTGCGAAGCAAGGGCAACGCCATCATAAATCTGATGGGTGCAGTAGGCGGTGTTTACACCCTGATCATGATCAAGCTTCTGGTAGGAAAAGGCGACAGACCGGACTATATGCCGCTATTTGTCAGCGTGGCAGCACTGATGGTCATTTCCGTAGGAATTCTGGTGATCACGATCTCTGAGAAAAAGATCGAGGCAAAGGTCGCAGCCGAGATCAAAGCCTATGAGGACAGCACCGGGCTTAAGGTAGAGACTGAGGATACGATCGAGGAAGAGCAGCTCCTTGAAGCTGAGAAAAACAGCAGTGATGAAAATAAGGGAAAGACAATGAAAATGCAGATGCCTCCGGAGGTAAAGCGCAGCATGGCATTTCTTCTGACTTCCATTTTCCTCTGGTTTACTGCCTACAATGCCGTAACAACAGCCTTTTCCCGTTATACGAAGGTAGTATGGCACCTGGAAGGAGGCGGCTTTGCTGACTGTCTTATGGTAGCTACGGTGGCAGCGATTTTAAGCTATGTGCCGATCGGAAATCTGGCGGGAAGGATTGGCCGGAAGAAAACCATTCTTGTAGGAATCGTACTGATGAGTATCTGTTATTTCGCTGCGATCTTTGTTGGTCAATATCATGGACTGGTCAATGTGGCCTTCGCCGTGATCGGTATTGGCTGGGCAGCGATCAATGTCAATTCCTATCCCATGATCGTTGAGATGAGTAAAGGCAGTGATATCGGTAAATTTACCGGAACCTATTATACATTTTCCATGGCGGCACAGATCCTGACACCAATCCTTTCCGGATTCCTTCTGGAAAATGTTTCCTACAGGACACTGTTCCCTTATGCTTTTGTGTTCTCAGTGCTTGCTTTTATCACCATGACACAGGTGCGGCACGGGGATGCCAGACCTGATAAAAAGAAAAGTCTGCTTGAAAATTTTGACGTAGATGATTAAGATGGAGTCTGGGACGAAAGTCTTAAGACAGGAAAGGAAAAATCCAATTACAGTAAGATAACTGGACAGCATAAGAAGAATGACAGCAATATACGTGATACTGATTGTGGCAGCCGTGCTGGTGCTGCTGTATTTCCTGATGATCATGCCAAGGCTCACAAGGCAGCAGGACTGGAAGCAGTTCCCGAAGGTTTATTATGCACACAGAGGACTGCATGACAATCATACAGAGGCACCGGAAAACTCCATGGCAGCATTTAAAAAGGCTGTAGCAGCAGGATACGGGATCGAACTGGATGTGCAGCTTACCAAGGACAGGATCCCGGTAGTATTTCATGATTTTACCCTTCAGAGGGCGACAGGAAAGTCGGGGAAGGTATGCGAATATACCTATGAAGAGCTGCAGGAATTTCCACTGTTTGAAAGTGAAGAGAGGATTCCCAAATTTGAAAATGTACTGGCAGTAGTAAACGGAAGGGTGCCGCTGATCGTGGAGATCAAGCTGGAGTGGATGGATCTGATGGTCTGCACACTGACGAACCGGGCACTTGCGGATTATAAGGGCCAGTACTGTATCGAGTCCTTTAATCCACTGGCACTGATGTGGTACCGCCGTTACCGGAATGATGTACTGAGAGGCCAGCTTTCTGATGGCTTCCTGAAGACAGGGGAGTTTAAAGGACCATTATATTTTATCCTGCAGAATCTGCTCTTAAACTGGATGACCAAGCCGGACTTTGTAGCTTACGATCATAAATATGCAGATAACCTGTCAAGAAGGCTTTGCAGAAAGCTGTATCATAACATGGCTGTAGCATGGACGATCAAGAGCCAGAAGGAGCTGGAGGAAGCAGAGAAGAGCTTTGATATGTTCATTTTTGATTCCTTTATTCCAAGGAGAAAACGCCCCAAATGAAAACAGGGTAAAGGCAGAGCAGAATTTTGACAGCATATGTCGGATTTGTGCAAATTTAATAAAAAAGAGTGCAAAACACCCTTTTCCATGGTATAATTTACCTATCAATGCAGTCACCGGGGAGCTGCGTATATCCAGCAGCTCTGGTGAACTGTAAATATGGGTGATTAAGGGAGATTACTATGGGAAAATGGGTGTATTCTTTTGAAGAGGGGAACGCAGGCATGCGCAATCTTCTTGGAGGAAAAGGTGCTAATCTGGCAGAGATGACCAATCTTGGCCTGCCGATTCCGCAGGGCTTCACGGTGACGACAGAAGCCTGTACCGATTACTATGCCAGCGGCAGACAGATTTCTGATGAGGTCAGGGAACAGATCTTTGCCGCACTGAGCGAGCTTGAGAAAAAGCAGGGTAAGAAATTCGGAGATACGGAGAATCCGCTGCTTGTATCTGTGCGTTCCGGTGCAAGAGCATCAATGCCTGGTATGATGGACACGATCCTGAACCTTGGACTTACTGATGTGGCAGTAGAGGGCTTCGCAAAGAAGACAGGCAATCCCAGATTTGCCTATGATTCTTACCGCCGTTTTATCCAGATGTTCTCAGATGTTGTTATGGAGATTCCAAAGTCCTATTTTGAGAGAATACTGGATGAGATCAAGGAGGCAAAGGGAGCTAAATTTGATACGGATCTGACAGCAGAGGATTTAAAGCAGGTGATCGTCCGCTTTAAGACTGTCTATGAAGAAAAGATGGGCAAGGCATTCCCACAGGATCCGGGAGAGCAGCTCATGGAGGCTGTAAAGGCAGTATTCCGTTCCTGGGATAATGAAAGAGCAATTGTTTACCGCAGAATGAACGATATTCCAGGAGACTGGGGTACTGCAGTCAATGTACAGGCCATGGTATTCGGAAACATGGGCAATACCTCCGGAACCGGTGTTGCCTTTACCAGAAATCCTTCCACCGGTGAAAAGGGAATTTACGGCGAGTACCTGATCAATGCACAGGGAGAGGATGTTGTAGCCGGAATCAGAACACCGCAGCCGATCACAAGGCTGGAGCAGGATCTGCCGGAATGCTTTAAGCAGTTCATGGAGATCGCAAACAAGCTGGAAGACCACTACCGAGATATGCAGGATATGGAGTTTACCATCGAAGACGGCAGGCTGTTCTTCCTGCAGACAAGAAATGGAAAGAGAACCGCACAGGCAGCACTTCAGATCGCCTGTGATCTGGTAGATGAAGGCAGGATATCACCTGAGGAAGCAGTTCTTCGGATTGAAGCGAAATCACTGGATCAGCTTCTGCATCCTACCTTTGATGCCGAGGCACTGAAGAAGGGTACTGTGATCGGACAGGCGCTTCCTGCATCTCCCGGTGCGGCAGCAGGAAAGGTATATTTCACAGCGGCCGAAGCCAAGGCAGCCCATGAAAAGGGAGAAAGAGTGGTACTGGTCCGTCTGGAAACTTCACCCGAAGATATCGAAGGAATGCATGCGTCAGAAGGTATCCTGACAGTCCGTGGCGGTATGACAAGCCATGCTGCCGTTGTAGCAAGAGGTATGGGAACCTGCTGTGTATCCGGCTGTGGTGATATCAGTATCAATGAAGAAGACAAGGTATTTGAACTGGGTGGATATACCTATCACGAAGGAGATTACATTTCCCTTGATGGTTCTACCGGTAAGATCTATGACGGTGATATACAGACACGGGAAGCGTCCATCAGTGGCAATTTTGATCGCATGATGAAATGGGCAGATTCCTTCCGGAAGCTGCAGGTAAGAACCAATGCAGATACACCGGCGGATGCTGCCAATGCAGTGAAGTATGGCGCAGAGGGTATCGGACTGTGCCGTACAGAGCATATGTTCTTTGAAGAGGACAGAATTCCCAAGATCAGACAGATGATCCTGTCAAGAACCCTGCAGGAAAGAGAAAAGGCGTTAAATGAGCTGATTCCTTATCAGAAGGGAGATTTCAAGGGCTTATATGAAGCAATGGAAGGAAGACCGGTTACCATCCGTTTCCTGGATCCCCCGCTTCATGAGTTTGTTCCTACAGAACAGGATGATATTGATGATCTGGCAGTAAAGATGATGATGACTGCAGAAGAAGTACAGGAGATCTGTGATTCCCTGCATGAGTTTAACCCGATGATGGGACACAGAGGCTGCCGTCTCGCAGTAACCTATCCGGAAATCGCAAGAATGCAGACAAGAGCGGTTATGGAGGCTGCAATCGAGGTCAGGGCAGAGAAAGGCTACGATATCGTACCTGAGATCATGATCCCGCTGGTAGGTGACAAGAAGGAACTGAAATTTGTCAAGGATGTTGTGGTAGAAACCGCAGAGGCTGTGAAGAAAGAGAAGAATTCTGATATTCAGTATCACATCGGTACTATGATCGAGATTCCAAGAGCTGCACTTCTTGCCAATGAAATTGCAGAGGAGGCAGAGTTCTTCTCCTTTGGAACCAATGACCTGACACAGATGACCTTTGGCTTCTCCAGAGATGATGCCGGCAAGTTCCTTGGTGATTATTATAAGAACAAGATTTATGAATCTGATCCTTTTGCAAGACTGGATCAGAAGGGGGTAGGACAGCTTGTTCAGATGGCAGCCGAGAAGGGCAGAAGTACCAGACCTGATATCAAGCTTGGTATCTGCGGTGAGCATGGTGGAGATCCTTCTTCCATCGAGTTCTGCCATAAGGTTGGACTTACCTATGTATCCTGTTCACCTTACCGTGTGCCGATAGCCAGACTTGCAGCGGCGCAGGCAGCTATTAAACAAAAGTAGGCTATCGTCCCGTCAGTGGAAAACTGAACAGACCTATCGTATGTACGGTGAGGATGCTCGTCATCCTCACCGTATTCTTATTATTTGCATATACTTTGACTATTTTATATGCAGAAAGCGTTTAATAGTCCTTGCTCAGCAGAAAATCCGCCAGATGCACGATCTTGACACCGTTGATGTTGCCTGCGGCCAGTTCGTCCATCGTCACCACATATTTCGGGTAATGGTCAGACAAAAATCCATAAAAAGATAGATGGTCAGCTTTTACAGATGAATAAGAAGTTTAGTAATCTCAAGATGAAACAGAAGGATAAGATTACAGGCTGGGTGTATGAAGAATACAAAAAATATGTAACAGAACATGAAAAAGCACCCGATTCATTAGCTGATGAACAGATTGTTGAAGCTGTACTTGATAAGATAAATGAGGCACAAATCTGGA